>Ga0208739_1000136_pt1 | contig 26626 bp, 16 predicted proteins | sample CryBogCBE27Jul09_FD_184566 | JGI IMG/M metagenome (GOLD analysis project Ga0208739, IMG submission 184566) | Freshwater microbial communities from Crystal Bog, Wisconsin, USA - CBE27Jul09 (SPAdes) (version 2) | ecosystem: Environmental > Aquatic > Freshwater > Lake | place: Crystal Bog... | reverse complement strand
AAGCTGGGAGTGATACTTCCATCATGCCCTTGTATCACATATATGGGACTGGCATAGGTTGTATCGTAATACTTGCTTGGGGTAAATTTAGGATATAAGCCCAACTTGGTTGGAGTTTCAGGAATATAGTTCCCGTCAGTGTCACTGTACTCGTTAATGGTGATCACGTCATCAATTGCTAACGGAGTCAAGAATGTGATACCAGCGCGATTAGTGTCAAACACATAGTCAATACCTTTAATCAACTGTACATTGTTTTTGTACACTAATACTGCAAGGTTACTGAGAGTGGTGTCGCTGAAAATACTGCTGATCTCGTAGTCAACAATTTCTGCACTCAATACAGTATAAGTGATGGTGTTTTTGATATCTCCATATGGCACCATGTCGCTGTAGTACCAAGCAAACGATTTGTTTTTGACTGCATTGATATTTTTCAACAAGGTGTCAAGCAACACTGGAATATTGGTATAATCAAGTCCAGACAATCTACCACTTAATTCAATAATTTTATTTTTGACTTTGCTGTATTCGTGTCGTGCCAAATTCAATGAGTCAATAAAATTGGTTTTGTCATCCACCAAGAACAATTCACTGTACAACACTGGGCTTGCATGTTGCAGGATGCTGCCGCCTTGTGCCTTGATATAAGTATCGCGTAGATTACTTGCGCCTGGAAAGCTGCCAGTAATTTGATTACTGTTGGCCACCATGGTGCTGACATGGTTACGTAGTTGCCCCAGTGTAAGGCTTTTGAATTCAGAGTTTTGACTGTTCAAGTCCAAGTTCTTGGGAACTTCGTAATAGCCCAAATTGCTGGTGCTGCTGCTGTTATACACCAAGATGTCAATTTGATCGCCCGTGCTCAATGTTGCGTCAGTGACATGCACATATTTGATTGTGCCAACAGTGACAAACTCCCAACCAGTAATTTGTATTGCGTTTTTGTATACTCGAAAGTAGGGTACAGTGACCTCACTATTTTGTGCAATATCAATTTGAAAATATGCGTTGTTACCGTCATAGATGTTGCCAATAACTTGGAACTGTTTGCTTGGTTCTGTGTTGGTGGTCCATGAGTTGCGTGATGTGTAGGCAGTTAAACTTTTATTTTGTTGTAGGGTGCCCAATGTATTGATGTTGACACTGGACTGTGCGGTGCCGGCTCCGTCAACATAATCAATTGTGTCGGTATCAAAGTTGTTTGTAAACTGAATATCACCAATTTGATTAAAGTTTCTATAACTTAACGGGAACCCCAATACAGTATCGTTGTTGCCGGTGCCAACACTGTAACTGAAAATTTTTGTTCCAGCAAAAGGAGTTGTTGTGCCTGCATAATAAGCACCGGTATATGTGCCAACACTGGTGCCTGTACTGTCAATCACATCAAACAAAGGTGATTGATTTACACCAGTTTTTTGTTGTCCCTGAATCCAAGTACCGTTATACCAGTACTCAACACCTTTGTTGGTACCGCGTAATACCACAAGATTATTATTGATGGCTACTGTGGCATCACTGGCTGATACCAAGTTAATGACATTTCCCCCAAGACCTGGCAGATAAACAATATTGACTACAAATATGTTGTTGCGTACAGTTGGATCAAAGTCGTTGGCAAAAACAACTCGCATGCCCTGTGTCAGAGTGACACCACCCAGCGTATAACCAGCTGGCTGTAATTCCACAGTATTGCGGCTGTCAACAATGGTAAAATCCAATAGATCCACTGGCGTTTTGGCCTGACGACCAAAATTGTACAACTGTAGGTCAGCTTCAAATTCAATAATTGGGCGGCTGGCACGTAGGTTTTGAGACAATATTGGATTGACATTGTTATAGGCAGCTGTGGTGTTAATGACATCAATATGGAACCAACGATTGCTGCGTGTCCAAGGGTTTAAATCTTGGCTACCGCGATTGACAGTGATGTAGTCTTGTGCAGCAAGGCCATTTGCTGCATAAGATTCGGGAGTTATAAAGTTGTTGACATCCAGCAGACGTATTGCGCTGCCAACACCTTCAACATAGTAGGTATTGCCAGCATAGGTGTTGGGCACAGCACTGTCATCAAACGTCACTTTGAGTCCGTTTGTGAATGTAACCCCATTGGGACTCTTGTAATTTTTACTACCAACAATGTTGGCATCAACGTTGATGGTGACCGATGTTGGATCCAATAGATCTATTTCGCCAACAAAACTGGCACCAACTCCATCTTGATAATACAAGTTGGACAAAGGTGCTGTAATGTCTGGCATCAAATTGAATAAATTCAAAGACAAATAGTCATTGGCCAAATAGTAGGTGTACTCTGCACGCGAATTTCCGCCACGTACAAAAACTTTCTGTAATGCAGAGATTGCAAAAGATTGCACCAATGGATTTAATTTTACAATAGGATCAGCATCAATTACACCGTTAGTTGAACTGAGTGTGATTTGCCAAGCATTGCGTCTTTGAGCAGTTGGAATAAGTCCATAGGTACCTTCAATCCATTTGCTGTCGTCTAAGTCATTGTTGACAAAAATCAATGATTTTAAATTGAGTTGGTTGGGTGCAGCGACGCCGTCAATACCATTTTCAAATAACGAAACAATACTGCTCAAACGTTTTCCCTGTATTTGAGTATAACTCAACATGGTGCTGATATCGGCACTGCCTGCTAGAGGCATACGCACATAAAAATCTTGTGCGTTGGGCTGCGGCACTCGGAACGTGATTGTACCAACATCTGTTCCGTTATTGGTCACACCCAGTACATCGCGACTGGTCAAGTTGGTTTGATTGTCTTTGATTCCGCTCACGCCAGAACTGGCCTGTATCCAAAAAGGATATCCAGGTTGGTCAACTACGAAATTGTATGTTCCACCGTAGGCAAGACGTATAGTGGGATTTTCTACACCTTGTGCGTTACTGAAACTGTATGTACCAGTTGCAGTATTACGAGTAACCGTAAACGTCTCTGTAGTTGGCACTGCGCTACCGTATACTTGCACAGCATCTGGACCATTTTCTAACCAGTAGTACTGGTTAAAGTTAATGAATTTATCAAAGTCAAACAAGCCGTCAAAACTGTAGCTTTCGCTAGTGAATAGTCTTGTTTGATTGTTTGTTAACCCACCGTAGTGACCCACTTGATTCAATAGATCTATATAGCTGCTGAAGAATTCAGTATCGCCTGTGATTTTGTTTTTTACAACAACACTGGGCTCCAGCTGATAATTTTGACGTAGCACATTGGGTTCAGGTTGATAATTGTCTGTACTTTTAAAAGTAGGAGCAAACTTACGACCAATATAGCCGTTGACGTTTCTTAAATCAGGCTGTGTAACCAGCTGGTCTAGAGTGGCATTTAAAAACTTTTGATTAGTATCTGTTTTAAATACTTCGGGTAAGAAATTGCTTGTCTTTATTTGTGCCATATTAAATTACGATTCCCAATCCTGCTAGGGTTTGATTAATTTGTGCTGCTGTGATTGCGCTGATAATCTGTACATTATCTGCTGTGGCAGCGCTGACCATGATCTCGTTTGGGTTGCTGTTGATTTGCAACAAGTTGCCAAAAGCAATATCAGTACTGCTGGGTACAATAATAATGCTGGCCACATTGGGTGCCAGCTGGTTGTGCAAATAGGTACTGAGTTCACTGAAGTAAAATACATCCCCAAAGTTCCAATTTGCTGTATTGAAATACGCATTAAGTGCAGCAACAACTCCACTCTTGATGTCATTATCGCTTACATTGACATTGGGGTTTTTAACAACTTTGAAAGTTGCCTGTAGGCTTGGATCTGCTTTGGCTCCAAACAACGGCTTGTACTTGCCAGGGTTGTAAATAATAGTATCGCTCAGTGCTTTGAAGTTTTCAAGGCTGGTTGAACCACTACCGTATTCAGTTTTTAACTCGTCATTGGTTGGTAAGCTGGGCTCTTTTACAGTGCCTGTAGTGTCTTGAATCCAGGACAGATAGTCTGCACTGTACTGTGTGGTCAAGATATACAAGTCCATGATGTTGTTGGGCGCAGGATCAATACGACGATCGTTAGGGCTACTGTGGCGATATTGGAACTGCAAGCCTTGGCGTCCAACTTCAGCAATGTAGTTGGTGATCATTGACACATTGGTTGAATTGCCGTTGTACTGATAGAACACGTTTTCACTGGTGGCATAAAATATCTGCCCAGGAATGTAACTGGTTCTGTTGGCATTGATCTGACTCTGTGTTGTATAGGCAGTTACAATGGTTGTATTGTCAACAGGAATAGTAGTTAAGAAATTATCTGCAGATGTAACCTGTTGGAAGAATACATATTTTTTGTTTGAGTTGACTGTGGGTGCAATGATGTTGGTAAACAGATCGGGATCGTCAGGAATACCATCATTATTGGTCATTGGGAAAGTTACCAATACCTGTGTATTGTCCACATATCCGTCAGGATTGATCACGTTGTTATAGATGTACCACTGTTGATCCAATCCAATTGGATTGGCACTGTCGGGCTGACTGTTTGTCTTCAGTACTGAAATTTGGTCATTTACTGTCAATCCAGTTTTACTATCAAATGTCTTGACATCGGGATCAAAATAGAATCGTGTTTCACCTGCACTTTGAAACACATACTCAAGTCCGCGATGAGCAATATTGTAACTGATACCGTTGTAGGTAAATGCCACTAGCCAACTGCTGTCCAGTCCTGAACCAGTGGTATCGCCCTGGTTAGTGAGACTGAAAGCGCCCAAGTTCAAATCTTGAGGCAATATAATTTGCCATGCTTGCTTGGTGTTGTTGTAGCTCAATCCAATGTTTTGATAGCTTTGCAATAGACGCACCACTTGTGTAGTAAATGTGCCTGTGGGCAATGCGTTCTTAAACACTGGAATAATTGTGTCAGGTACTGCACCAGTGGGAATATTTTGGCTCAGTTGCACACTGTAACCACCATTGGCAATCACCACGCTGGACCACAAATAGGTGTGTTCGCCAGGATAAGTTGCTGTGCCCGTTTGAATTTGATGTTGTGCATCAAAGTATTTGCCCGAGCCGGCATTGAAGCGCACCATGGCACCTGTTGTGATATATTGTAAATTGTTGCTTACCCCAAGTCCAATTTGCAACAATTGGTTGCTGCTATTTACAAAATATCCAGTACTGCTACCCGATGCAGCAGTGGTACGACTCCATGAGGTCAGCGCTGGTGGTGAATAGCGTGGGAAATTGGCATAGTAGTATTGCAACACTGGCTTGGTTGTTACCAAAGGAGCCACTGTGTTGTAAATGGCTTGGTAAATGTCTGTTGCTGTTACAAAACTAAAAGTTGTACTGGTGGTAGGAGCTTGACTGTACAGTATGCCATCTGATCCAAAAATGTTCGTGCTACTATACTTGCCTGTTACATCAAGCACATCCAAAAAGCGACTGGTTCCGCTGCTTTGGCGGTTCACTGCTTTGACTTTCAAAATTGTACTAAAGTTGGTATACGGGAACAGGCTGTAGTCTTCGCCTGTGATCATACGATTCTGCGTATAGTAGTTGGCAGGTGCTTTGGTACGAATATCGTCGATGCTCTCACGTGGCTGACTGTTTGATACTGTGTAGTTCAAACTCACAGTCATGGTTAATGTTTCAACACTGTTATTACGACTTACATAAGGAAAGCTCAATGTAACACTTTGTATTTCATCAGGGGTAACTTTGTAGCTTAACCCGTTGCTGGTTCTATAGTATAGTCTATAAATGCCTTGTGGAATGTTGGCAAATGCACCGTCACCAAATACTAGATCAATTTGGTCATTGCTGCGGCTGTTGACTTGATATAAGTTACGATTGCTGCTTTGATTGTAGATGACATTGATACCGGCAATTGCTGGCACTTGGTACCAACGTGTTGATGCTGCGCCAGTAACATCCAATTGGTATAACCAAATATCATCGTTATTGATGCTATTTACATTGACACTGACCACACGGTTAGGCAAACTTTGATTCAAGTTAAAATCTTGTGTGTTTAATGTACCCTCTTTGAAATAAACAAAATATCCAGTATTGATGCTGTTGTTGCCCAAATTATCATTTCGGTACAAGATATTGAATTTGCCAGCCGGTACTGGGGAAGGTTCGTAGATGTAAGATTGCCCCACACTGGATGCACTCACGGCCTCAAAGTCAATTTTGCTGTTTTCAACAATGGCGCTGAATGTTCTGCGTGGGATAACACCCGGTGTCAAGTTAATACTGTACTCGTCAGTTTCTATACCGTTTACTGTGTTGGTATTTCCAGGTTTGCCAATCACTTGATTGCTGATCAAGGCAGCATTTAAGATGGTGGTAAACTGTTCTTGCCAGTCAGGGTTGGCAGTGTCGTTCCACGAAATTAACAGATTGCTTAAGTTTAAGCCGTTGCTGTCAAATAGGTTTTCTGTGGTGTTCAAGCTGTCAATCTTCAAGTAGCCACTGGCACCAATATTGCGTTTGGGATTGTAGCTGATTAGACGTGCTAATTTTAAGATACTGTCGCGACGTTCTGCTGTGTCAAAAAAGTTTTCACGGGCATTCATATCTGCACGGAATGACAAACTTTGACCCAAAAATGCGATAAGATCAATCAAGGCAACAAATTCACTTGACTCAGTGAAGTCATTAAAATCTTCAGGATAGTAGTTACGCAAGTAATCGATCATGGTCTTGCGTAGAGTTTCAAAATCGTAGCTGGTGAAATCAGCTTGTTTGAAAGTTTGGTAGACCTGTGTCCAGTCTTGGTTTACCAGTAGGTTGGTCTGACGAGTAGTGATTGACATCTAAATACATCCGTTATTGTGTATTTATTACAATCAAAATCTACGTAGTTAATTAATAAGCGCCTCTAGTGGTCAGCTTGCTGCTGTTGGCATCAAAGTTCAGGCTGAGTGTGGTTGACTGGTTGGTGGGTATGAATACAAGATCTAGTTCAATTTGAATACCGTGTTCTTGACCAGTTATAGTGATATTTTTCAGTCCCAGTCGTGGATCATAACCCACGATGTTTTTGACGTCATTGACTATCAAATCGTTGACATGATCCGTAAGCGGTTCAAACAACAGGCTCCATATAATACTGCCAAAGTTTGGCTGCATGAGTTTTTCGCCTTTGCGGATACCAAAATGATTGAGCAGATCCTGCTTGACCAAATCAATATCTACAGCACGAAACTTTTTGCTGCGATTTATAGTGCTAAAACCTTTGTATAGTATTGCCATAATGTATTTATTGTAGAGGGAAGTTGTTCAACTGTATGTGAACCGGGTCAGACTTACTGAATGTGCCGCCCCAACGCAGTCCGTATGTGGATAACTCAACAGTTCTTGCCACCAACGACATTTGTCCACTGTCGATGGCCATACCGTCATTGTGTGCGCTCTTCTTGAGCGAAGGCGTGGTAATACCACCTGCTGTGGGCATGTTGGGACCGCCGCCTGCGGCATGCCAGCGGTCAATCAGTGCCTGTTGATCTGCTGGGCTGCGATAAGCACTAGTAATAGCAATCTTGGCTCCTGTTTTGGCTTTGAAATCTTGTGCCATTTTGAGTACAGCGTCTTTAAAATCACCGCCAAGCTGATCAAATCCGGCTCGTGTTCCAGTTCCACTTGCAGCAAAAGTAAACACATCGTCAGGGTTGATGCCAGTGGTATTTGTGCCGCTTAGTCCTGCTGTTTGTGCCACACTGCTTACAGCGCCGCCAGCGGCCAATACGTCAATGGCATAACGGCCTTGGTTGTAATAAACTGCCCCATCACGAGCCAGTGAATCAAATACTCCTCCGTCTTTCCTCCAAAGAGTTGCAGTCTTCACACTACGCATCTGATGTGCAACAAACATCATGCCTGCCGCGGTACAAACATCATCGTCGGCCATGATGCCGCCACTGGCTATCAACGCTGCATAGTTGGTGGTAAATTCGTTGTATTGTATGTTGTCTTGTTCAACTTGGTTAGTAAAAAAGTCATCTTGACTTTGTATGCCATCTTTACCAGTCCAACTGGCAGTTTTGCTCAGTGTGGCTGTGCCGTATTGTTTGATAGCATCAGGTTTGATATAACCAGCATCGGCCAAGTACTGTGCATCTACTGCATATTTTCCTATGCGTGTTCCGTCACTGGAGGTATAGCTGTAGTTGAATTGACTTTCAAAGTAGCCCAACTCTGCCATCATGGCCTTGGCCTGCTGTTGACTCAAGTTTGGAGTTGTTGAATTGAAGTTACCGCTTGGATTAAACGTTGTTGTTTTTGCCAAATACTCGGCAGGGCAAGTTGGCTGCACAATAGTTTGTCCCGCAGCATTGGTAATACCCACATCTTTAGAGGTTGCGGACCCGCTCATGATGGGTTTACCACTACCATCTGTAATTGGAGTTCCTGTGCCCGATGTTATTGCACCTGCAGGTGCCGCAGGCGCTGCTTGACTTTGTACGCCTGCGTTGGCCAAAGCCTGTTGTATGATTGGTAACCATTTGGCGGCTGCTGCACCCACTGACGCACAAGTGATACTGCCGTTAGCCGAGCGCAGGCCGGCATTTTGCTGTGCTTGTTTGCTGTCCGCTGCGTTGACAATGTAGTCGTCAGGTTTACCGACTGCTGCGGGCCAATAGATACAAAGATAAAGATCTTGCAGTTTGGGTGCGGGCGCTTTCTTGTTTAATCCTAGACTTTGGAAAAACTTCAATACCCAATCCAATTGGTCCACACGGCTCAATTCTTTCAGTGCATCTGTAGTTGTTCCAAGGCCTTTGGCTGTACTAGGTATGAACTGTATCAACCCAGTGGCACCAATGCTGTTGACAATACCTGGATCAAAGGTGGCTCCTGTCTCGTTGGCCATACAGGCTAGAAGATCAATATAGTTACAGTTCAAAGTCTGTGCAATTGATTGTACTTTGCTGATAAAAGCAGTGTCAGTGGACCACGGTGTTGGTACGCCTTTGACTTTGCCGTTGTCCTTGCTGTTGCCATTGGGTGCAGGCAACGAGTAGCTGCCAGGTGTGCCAGCTGTTTTAGGAGCACAAATGCTGCTGGTAACTGATTTAGTGGTAGGAGCAGGAGTACCTGTTCGTGTCCAAGGCTCGTGGCTGGGCAGTATTGTCACAACACTGTCAACGCTTTGTGGTACACTGTACCATAATTTTGTTGTCTTGTCATCAAATGTGGTGTCTGCAAGTTTGTTTTTTTGCAATGCAGGGTAACTGATGCTGTTGCCCCCTGACCCGCCATTGATGTCAATAGTGGTGCCACTTAGGGTCATTGCTCCACCGCTGCTGACGTTTAGTTTTCCGTCGCTGCTGACTGTGATTTGGCCAGCACCAATGTTGGTCTTGGCACCATAAATCAATACACTCTCACTGCCGCCCACTTTGACTGCGGCGCTGTTGACTGTGAAAGAAGTATCGCTGGCGATGTTAATAGCACCGCCACTTTGTATATTAATGTCTTTGTCGGCATGCAAGTTAAAATTGCCCTCGCTGCGTATGCTCATGTCACCAGCTGTGTAGACTTTGACGCCAGTCTCGTCAATTTCGACCCAACTTGACCCATCTTTGTGTGCAATGTAGATCACATTTTGATCATCGTTCATTAACAGTTGATGTCCGTTGGCAGTACGCAGGCGAATTAAATTGTCTTTGCCGTCAACATCACCATCGTCCATGACAAAGGTGTGTCCGCCTTTGCGTGTGGGAACGCTGTATTGATCTGCTGTGATACCACCTGCTGCAACTCGAGCAGCATAGCCTGGATCATCTGCTGGATCTTTGGTTAATGCACGACCCGGGGTTGATATACCAAACACATGACTGGGTGTTTCACGTTGACTGCTGCTGCTGATGGCACCCCTGGTAGGATCTCTATCTAGACCCTGTTTGAATAAAATGTTGGCTTGGAACTCGTGTATGGGTTTTTTGTTGGTGTAGAATGTGCTATTGACTGTACCGTTGAAATTCTCATTGAATTCAGCCACGGGCAACACCTGCGGCGGCACATTGGTGTCAGGCAGTATGCTGGGTTTGAGTTCGGCACTGACTGTGGTTTTGTCTATGTTTTTGCTGTATCCAATTGCGGGCAACATCCAGTTACTGAGCACTCCCGACACACAAGCAAACCAAAAGCCACGTTCAGGGTCACCGTTGACAAATGTACACAGCACTTGGTTACCAATGTCGGGCGGTGTCATCCACATGCCATAGCTGTGAGCAACTCCGGTATAATTGTTGTTTACGCTGGTTGCAGGTTGATAAGTTGTGCCCATGTAGGGACTGGCATAGTTTACTGTGCGCCAAAAACTGGGATTGGTTTCATCACCGCCCATGTCCGGGATCCATACACGTAGACGTCCATCTCTAGCAGGGCTGATATTGTCTTTGACAATGCCCAACATGGTGGCTGTGTCAAATCTCACACCCGGAATTGCATCTCTATTATAGAGTTTTGACGTTTTACTGCCCGATACCTTGTCCTGTGCCATTTGTTATCCTAATTTGATGTATGTGCTGCCGTCAACTCTTGTTCCGGTTGCTATGTCAAGTTTGTATTTTCCAGCCAGTGCAAATGCCTGGTCACCGTTGGCTGCTTGTATGGCATTGTTTTGTGCAATGGTTGCGTTGTTTGCACGTATTTGTTCAAAATTGCCTTGTTGGCCCAACACACTATTCTGCTGGCTCAAAGCCTCGTTTTGTGCTCGCAAGCTGTCATTGGCATTTGCCAATGCAGTGATCTGAGTTGTAGCATCTTGTGCATTGGTTGCATCGTTTGCAGCCTTGACATCAGTTGATTGAACTGGCACTGTGTTTCCGTCCGCGCTGGTTGCTTCATCGATGGGTGTTTCCTCGGGAGCCTCAGCCACCGAGGCCAGTTGTTCGTCTTCGGTGGTGTTTGGAACATCACCTGCATAAGCAGCATCAAGATCGCTTCCGGTAGCAGTGCCCACGTTGACCACAGTGGCATCTTCTGTTGCTGCAACTGTTTGATCTGGTGTCACTGGCTCGGTGGATTTTTCTAAGTCTGATCCAGATATAGCTGGATTACTGGTTTGTGATGCCAACTGTTCTGCTGTGGCACCTTCTTGCCCGGCACGTTTTGATGCGGTTTTATCAGCAGCCGGTCTATTGACTGGATCTTGTTTGGGATAGCGAACTAGTTCAAGAGTTTGTAAAAATTTGCCATTCCTAAACTCGCTGTCAACTTTTAACACTCGATAGTAGCCGCTAAATTCACTGACTACGTATTTGTTTTTGCTGTCAAGATCGTACAAGCCTGTGCTGTCATTAAAATCGCTTGGAGTTTTAAAAGTGACCCAACAATAAATTTCACCGTTGTCCATGTTGAGACTACCAGTAGTGCCAGCATAGCGATCATCTTTATCAACCTGTGTTGGGTTCAAAAATAAATCATCTTGTTTAAGGAATTCTGGATCACCCAGTATCTGTAACTTCAAGTTGATCATGTCGCCAGCACTGCTGGTATAGATACTTTGTAATGCGCTGGCTGCGTTTTGACTATCACTGCGCTGAACAATGCCGCCTGCTGTGGTTTGCATGGTACCACTGTTGGTGTCGCTGGTGTGCTGATCAACAGATTTTGAAGTCTCGTTGTCTTTTTTATCTTTATTTTTGCCTTCGTCTGTAGTTTGAGCAGGACCGGTAGCAGCTGATCCGTTGCCACGATCCCCGTTGACACCAGTGTAGTAAAGGCAGTTGAAGTCAATGTCAAAATTTACAACACTTTTATTTTTACCAGTGTAAAGCCAATCGTAACGTTTGACTGCTCCCGGGGGTAGGCTAACTGGCAGCCGCGAGTCGCGTTTTTGATATCCAAGATAGCTGTTGATGTAAAAAGTAACCAGCTTGCCCCATTTGTTACGGCTGGCATCAAAGTCTGCCAAGGTAACACGGGGTATAATTTTCCAAAATTTGATTGGAGTATTGTCAATAATGGCTTGTGCAACACGTTCTGATACACCGATATCTATTAACACTTTCTTTTGTGTGGCAGCATCTTTTGTCTGCCCATAAAAATACTGGCTATTGGTTAATACCAAATTCACAATGTCGTTTACTGCTGTACCAGCCTCGAGACTTTTAACTGTTGCTGTAAAGTCTGCGGTTGCTGCTGGTGTGTTACTGTTGGAATCTGCCTGCGAGTTGGCTTTGGCATCAGTTTCGGCCACTTTGCGTGACGGGGCTTTTTGTGGTTCAACAATGCCGGAGGCTTTTATATTTTCGTCCATGAACACAAAAGCTATTTTGTCAGAATAATTAACTGTGTTGTCCTTGCGCTCAAGCTCGTTCCAAGCATTATATGCCGCAGTAAAACTCTTGGTCTTGACCGAGATTGGCGAATCTGCTACACCAGGATCAGTGGGCTTCACAGTGTCAGGTTTGCGTACAGCACCAGGATTGGCGTCAGGATCAAATTCCCCAGCTGGACCCGACGTGTCACCAGCAGAAGCTCTTTTATTTTCAGCCTCTTGACGTGCTTTGGTATCGTCTTGTGCGGCCTTTATTTTTGCCTTGCGTTCTTTATCCTCGTCAATGCCTTTTTGTATAGCATCATTGACCTCTTGTGTGATGTCTCCAGCAAAATAATCACCCACTGTACCTGCTGTAATTTCCATGCGTGTCTTGATGGCTTGTACAGTTTCAAGATTGGCACCGTGGTTGAACGGGATAGCATCAACATCATATGTGGCACCTTGTACTCCAGCTTTGATCTTGATGCGTGTTATTTTAAGCGGGAACCATTTTCTTTGAGTTGGGATGGCACCGAGTGCTCCTGTATCATCTTGGCCAAAAAAGTTCAACTCCAACAAGTAAGGCATGTCAAGATAGTTTTTACCGTTTAGGCCCACATTGTTAACATGCATCAAGCGATCTACCAGTGTCATGCCGTAGGGCTCAACAATGGTGAATTTAAATTGCAAAGCATTGCTGCTGCGAGTAGCCGAGCTCATACCAACAATGGTTTCCATTTTGAAACTGTCAAAATAAAAGTCTGTTTGAAATTCTGGGTTTCTATTGTTGTGATATCTTGAACCTGAACTGATCAATGTAACCGATGGGGTAAAATCGTAGGGATTTTCACACATTCTGTTGTAGTCGTCCTTGGTCAAGACATGCAGTGTTAGATTGTAGGTGTAGCTGGCATAATTGTCTAATGGATTATCGCTTGGCGTAACTATTTTTGCCTGCGGTCCAGCCACTTGAGTAGCTGGGGTTGCATTTGCTTCGTCAGCAGCATTATACCCAGTATAAGATCCGCGGCCGGCGCCGGCACCGTTATAAGAGGGACCACCAATAACCACAGCATCGGGCTGTTCAGTTTCTTCTTGGTTGTTTGCTTCGTCGGCGGTTACAGGATCCGCATGATCGCCGCTGTCTGTACCAGTATCCTGCGTGTCAGAATTGGTATTGCCAGTGGCTGCATCGCCAGCGGTGTTTGCGCCAGGATTGATATCTCTTTCAATTTGATTTTTGTCAAACTTGTTTGCTATGCGTGTTAAGTTGTCACCAGGAACCACAGTGTGTGATGTTCCATCAGGCAGCAACACACTCTGGCCAGGATAGATCAAATCGGGATTACTAAACTGAGGATTTAGTCCCTCAATGTCTTGTAGTGTACTCATTGTTTATAATCCCAAGTTGCTTGCTAGAGTTGTTTTCTTAGGTATCATGATGCTAGTACCTGCACGAAAATCAAACACAGGATCGTCTATGGCATTGGGATTACGAGCACGAAATACCCACCATAATGCGCTGTCACCGTACAAGTCAAATGCCAACAAGTCCGGGCGGAACTCGTAAATTTTGTCAATAACATAGTTGACATCATCTACTTGTTTGCTTATTGTTCGCGAAACCAAAATATCTAAAAATTTACCTTGTCCAAAAGTATTGGTATTAAAGTAAGGACTGGCTTTTGAATATGCTGCGGTCATAGGAAGCCTCCGTTGCCGGCAAGTAATTGTCCCTGACTAAACTTGCTCAATGTCATGTTGTTGTAAACATTGTTTCTGCTGTACACTGGCTGTAGTGTAACGCTGATTTGACTGGTGGTTGGTAGTCTTGCCACCTGTTGATTGGTTGAACTTACTGCACCGTCAGACTCGTAAAAACTTTGACTGCCCGAGTATTTGAATTCCACATAGTCACATTCGGCTGGCATAGTGTGTTGAAAACTGGTGATCACACATGTGACGTTGGGGAAATAAAAATCGCCATATCCATTGAGAGTGACAATGGGCGGTGGGTTTCCAGCTAGATCATCATTACCAAAGAACATTTTTGTACAGGTTCTAAAGAAGTAAATTGCTGCCAATAGGTACACCGCATCATCGTGATTTTGCACTGTGAAATCTCCAGCAATAGTAATGGCAGCAATGTCGCTACCTTCGTAAAAGTAGTTCTTGTAGTTGCTGTGTGTCAGCGCTTGTTCTTGATAGCGAGCATTGTGTGTGACACTGACTGTGGGTGTGTAGGGAAATACCACACCGTTGGTTTTTGAAACTAAGGGTGCAAACATTGGGTTGTTTGCAAATATGCTCCAGTCCAACAAGCCAATACGCAAGCGCCAGTCAGATTTTAAAGGATTGTTTGGGTCAGTGGGCGTAGTGATGTTAACGCCAGGTGCAGATGTTTTGTTAAACAAAGAGGCTACACCTCCGTCAAAGAGTCCAGCAATTTGCTTTCTTATGCCTGCGGGATCAACTATGTTCAGTAAGGTATCGCCAATGCCGGGTCTTCCGGTGATCCCGCCGTTGTTGGCTGATGGGTCTGTTTGTCCTGCTGATGGGTTGAGTGCCATAAATAATAATCCGTTTGCAGTATTTATTGACAAATATTAAGTGCTAATATTATAAAAAGGTTGACAAACTTTGCAAACTTTGTTATTATTGTTCTAGTATTAGGAGATGCAAAATTAAGCACAATTACCTCAACAACAAGGATATCTTAAAAGAAATCCACAAGAGCAAGACAACATACTGTACTTACACTCGGCCTGACTATGCAGATTACGATATCATTCTTCCCGATATCAGCAAATTAAACAAAAAGAACACCTTGGAAGGTAGACGCTTACGTGCCGAAAGATTGGCCAAACTAGCACACGAGGCAGCAACTAGTGACGGTACCAAGCGTAAACTGGACGAATTTGAAGTCAAACTCAAAGATGTCAAGGATACTGATGTAGTGTTCAGAGTAATGAGTTGGGAGCATGTGCCGCTGGATAATGCCAAAACTCGCAAGGCACGTATGGCAGCATTGGAAATTGAGGACGAGGAAGATCCCTTAATTGTAGAGTTTGACGAGGCCGATACTGAGCATAACAAGTATGTCAAAGTGAACTTTCCGCCATTCCAGCACTACAAACTGGACGAAAATGGTGAACCCTATTGTGTGGGCAAAAGCCATTGGCGTGGTGATTTGGCAACAGGTGAGTTTACTCGTGACCACGGTGCTATTACTAGAACGCTGGCCAACATGTACATGAAACTGTGTGAGCGCTATGCTACACGTAGCAACTGGCGCGGATACACCTACAATGATGAAATGCGAGCACAGGCCTTGCTACAGTTAACTTACATTGGGCTAAGGTTTGACGAAAGCAAGAGCCAAAACCCATTTGCCTATTATACAGCAGCAGTTACTAACAGTTTCACTCGTGTGCTCAACATCGAAAAGCGCAATCAAAACTTGCGTGATGACATTTTAGAAATAAATGGACTGAACCCCAGTTACACACGTCAGGGCATGGGCGGCGGCTACGTGTCAGTAGATGGCGGGCACGACGACTGAGCAAATTGGCCGTTGCTCTAGGGCGCGGCAGTTTGCTATACTGTGTAGATGAGTAACTTATTTAAAAAAGCAGCAATCTTTACTGACATACACTTTGGGCTCAAATCAAACAGTCAACAACACAACGAGGACTGTTTGAACTTTGTCAAGTGGGCTACAGCCAAAGCCAAATCAGAAGGTTGCGAGACAGCCATGTTTCTTGGCGACTGGCACAACAATCGTGCCAGCATCAACATCGTCACACTCAACTACAGCCTGCGGGCCTTGGAACACCTAAATGATAATTTTGAACGTGTTTTCTTCATTCCTGGCAATCATGATTTGTATTATCGCGATAAACGTGATATCCAATCAATTGAATGGGCTCGTCACCTCCCGAACATTCAAATTGTTAACGATTGGTTTGTTGGTGATAATGTGGTTATCGCTCCTTGGCTCTGCGGAGACGACCACAAGCGATTGCCTAAACTCAAAGGACAATACATCTTTGGTCACTTGGAACTCCCGGGCTATCTAATGAATGCCATGGTGGCCATGCCTGATCATGGCGAGGTCAGGCGTGAAGACTTTGCTCACTTTGGACATGTGTTTACAGGACACTTTCACAAGCGCCAGACCAAAAACAACGTAACCTATATTGGAAATGCGTTTCCGCACAACTATGCCGATGCCGGAGACGACGACAGAGGTTTGACCATATTGGAATGGGGCAAACCGCCCGAGTATCATGCTTGGCCTGATCAACCGCGCTATCGTGTGTTCCAACTTAGCGATGTGCTAAAGAACACCGAAGTCATGTTGCAGCCCAACATGCACATTCGTGTAAATCTGGACATTGACATCAGCTACGAAGAAGCCAGTTTTATCAAAGAAACTTTTGTAGGCCAGTATAATTTACGTGAGCTCACCTTGATCCCGGCCAAGGTCACGGACTTGACCGAATACGAAATACAGGGCAATATCGAATTTGAAAGCGTGGACCAAATTGTTACAGGTCAACTTACCACGCTGGAAAATGGCAAGTTCAATAAAAATCTACTACTAGACATCTATCGCAACCTCTAATGTTCAAAATAAAAGATCTCGCAGTTAAAAATTTCATGAGTGTGGGCAATGCCACACAGGCCGTAAACTTTGATCGTAACGATTTAACCCTGGTGCTGGGTGAAAACTTAGACTTGGGCGGGGACGATTCTGGCGCACGTAACGGCACAGGCAAGACCACAATCATCAATGCACTCAGCTACGGGCTGTACGGGCAAGCGCTCACAAACATCAAGAAAGACAACTTGATCAACAAGACCAACGGCAAGGGCATGATGGTTACAGTGGACTTTGAAGTGGGCGGCATCAACTATCGTATTGAGCGTGGACGAAAACCCAATGTGATGCGGTTCTTTATTGACGATACTGAACGTGAGATCACGGACGAGAGTCAAGGCGACAGTCGCGAGACACAGGCTGACATTGAACGCATGTTGGGCATGAGCCACGAGATGTTCAAGCACATTGTGGCACTCAACACCTATACAGAGCCGTTCCTTAGTTTAAAAGCAAACGAACAACGCCTTATGATTGAACAGTTGTTGGGCATCACACTACTCAGTGAAAAAGCCGAACGACTGAAAGAATTGGCCAAAGCCACAAAGGATGCCATCACTGCTGAAGAGTTTCGTATCAAAGCAGTAGGCGATGCCAACCGACGTATACAGGATCAAATTGATGCACTCTTACGACGCCAGAATTTATGGAATAGCAAAAAGACAAACGATGTTGCAGCGTTGCAGACAGCTTATGATGAACTTGCTAAACTGGACATTGAAGCTGAATTATCTGCACACAAGGCACTAGCCGACTACAACATCAAGCGCAAAGCCATTAATGATCTCAACGGCTGGATCCGGCGTTGCGAACTGGACGAACAGCGTGAACTAAAAGAAATTGACAAGCTCAAGAAAGACATCGCAGCATTAGAAAATCATACTTGTCACAGTTGTGGGCAAGGGTTTCACGACGACAAACAAGAACAGTTGCTAGAAGAAAAACGTCGAGCACTACAAGAAGCAGCTCTACAAGCACTGGCAACCAACACACAGATGATGGAGCATCAAGATGCACTAGCTGAACTGGGTGAATTGGGTGCGATGCCAAAGGTGTTTTATGATAACGAAGAAGATGCGTTTGAACATCGTTCAAGTATGGGCAGTTTACTTGCACAGCTTACATCCAAACAAAATGAGCAAGATCCCTATGTAGATCAAATTCGTGAGATGCAGGAACAGGCGCTAGAAGAAATTGACTTTGGTGTTATGAACGAGCTAGATGAACTACGCACACACCAAGACTTCTTGCATAAACTGCTGACCAACAAAGACAGTTTCATTCGTAAACGCATTATTGATCAGAACTTGAGCTACTTGAATGCTAGATTAGGACAATACTTAGATCGCATTGGTCTCCCGCATACTGTAAAATTCAACAACGATCTAACTGTAAGCATTACAGAACTAGGACGTGATCTAGACTTTGACAACTTGAGTCGTGGCGAACGCAACAGATTGATTCTATCATTGAGCTGGGCGTTCCGTGACGTATGGGAAAGTCTATACCAGCCCATCAACTTGTTGTTCATTGACGAACTAGTTGACAGCGGCATGGATTCAAGCGGAGTAGAAAACGCACTGGCCATTCTCAAGAAGATGAGCAGAGAACACAATAAGAGTATTTGGTTAGTTAGTCACAAAGACGAGCTTGCAGGCCGTGTCAACAACACGCTCAAGGTTGTCAAAGAAAACGGCTACACTAGCTACGACACAGATTTAGAAATAACATAATTTTTATCATGGCATTTTAAGGCATAACTATATGTGTAATGACCTGGTACTATCAAGGAACCCCCGTAGAAACTCTACCCGAAGACTGTGTGGGCTTTGTATACCTCATTACAAATAATCTATCTGGCAAAAAGTACATAGGCAAAAAACTAGCGAAATTCGCAAAAACCACTTATAAAACAGTAAAACTCAAGAACGGCACAAAGAAAAAGCAAAAGATCCGCAGCAAAGTGGACAGCGATTGGCAAACCTATTATGGCTCAAACGATCAATTAAACCGAGACGTTCAAACTCACGGCACCGAAAACTTTACCAGAGAAATACTTTACTATTGCAAATCAAAAGCAGAATGTAGTTACATTGAGGCTCGAGAACAATTCACACATAGAGTATTAGAATCAACAGATTATTATAACGGACAGATCTCAGTCCGTGTGCATGGCTCCCATATTATAAACAAACTGAACGGATAACGACTCGTACAGGTCTTAAAACGTGTACCTAGCGACAACCTGATAAAAAGGGGGACGGAAGACTCTGCGCCGTACAGAGCACTTAGCAACTATCCTTAACCGGACGACGACTCGTAATGCCCGAGTTTTGCTATTTGAAGACGATTTTTTATGGCTGAAAAGACGCTACAGTGATGTAGCAGGTTAATATAGTATGCTGGCGTATGTTATATTAGCTGCCGTTGTGATAAGAACTAAGCTCGAGGTACCGGACAACCGCCTCTGTAATTGCTTTAACGCTCAGTGACTGCGAGACTCGGATGAAATCGCGATTCATTTTTGCCCTGTGCGGGCAAAGTGTGACTGGTTGATCTGGATGAACAGTATATATCGCTTCGCTCTACTAATTCAACTTGAAAACAAAGTTATGAGCGCAAGCGAAATAACAGATGTTCGTAGAACATCTTAAAAGAATGGCATTCCTGATTTCTTAGTTGTTTCTATATTGCCTTTTACAATTTTACCTATGATATCTCGATCCTCTGGGCTCAGCATCATGGCATCGTCGTAACTGATACTGCCCCTCATAAACCAACACAGAGTTAAAATTTCATTCTTTATGGCTTTTGCCGATTGTTCCATTTCCTCAATGAAACTGACAATTTCAGCTTCATTCATCGACAAAAGCCTTATTCGAAAAAATTGCTTTGATCAAATGTCAGTGTTGTGGTAAATGGTTTGCCACATTCGTCACTGGAACAAGTCAACTCCAGTGGTTTGATCTTGTAAGCATCAACCAATTCTTCAATTGCCTTCTTGATATCCTCGTAAACTTGTCTACTACAGTTATTCAAGTATTCTTCAATCATGCCTCGATCGTTCACCATCTCGCCCTGTTGAGTAGTGATGCTGTCGATACTGTCAATCACTAGATCAATATTGAGTTGACGTATGCGCTCAAAACTGACTTTGAACTGCGTCATCTTTTCTTCCTCGCTCAAAGTTTCGTTGTTGATCACGTTCTGTATCAATTTGTCTTGCTCAAAATTGATCATGCTGATACGATTCATGTTCTTGTATTTTTGTGGTTTGAATTTGATACTCAAACCATCAAGTACAAACAATTTGCTGTAGTCAGCAGTGCTCAAGGTGTCTAAGATTTTGTTCAAGTCAATGGTGTACTCACTAGTCTCTTTGCAATGCGGGCATTTGGTGTTAAAGTCCATGCCTTTACCATAACTGGCCAAACGCATGGCAATGAATATGGGATCTAGATCCACTGCGGGCATTTCCCAAGGATCACGTATTGCTGGACAGCAGCTCTTGATTACATCTATTACTGCTTGTCCGTTTAACAAGCCGTCAGGGGTTTTCAGTGCCAGTTCATCTTTGACAGTCATGGGGTACACTGGAATAGTACCTGTAGCAGTCAATTCAATGCCATCGTCGGGATAAAAACGCCCTCTACTGGGCAGTGCAAGATAAATTGCGGGTTGACGAAAATGCTTGGTTAACGGATTAGCCATGGTTTGAACTCCAATAAATATATGTATACAACTATTTATATGGTAAAAAATGGCTAGCACAGTAAAAATTGACATTCCCGGCATAGGCAAGATAGAAGCAGATAATGCAGCCACGGAATCTACTCTTCGCGAACTCATTGAGGTAATGAAGAAAAGTGATTTCACCAAGCGCAAGGAAGAAAAACGTGCTCAGCAGGAGTACGAACGAGAACAAGAAAAAGCCACCAAGGGACTGAAGGATCACAGCGAGGGCATGAAGGACAATGCCGAGGCTGGCAAAAAAATTCTCAAAGACGGTAAAGTAGCCAGCGGTGAAGCAACTGCCAGCCTCGGCAAGTTGGCCAAAGCACAGATGGCCAGCAAGCTAGTGGTGCTGGAATTGGCCAACACATTGGGCAGTTTGGCACAGACTGCAATCAGTCTAACCACAGCCATGATGACCAGCTACGATGCAATGAAGGACGATCCCATCAATGCAGCATTGACTGTGATGCAGACTGAAGTGGATGCAACTGCTACTCTGTACAAAGGTGCCACTAGTGCTATATTGGTGGGCGCTGGTGCTCTGTTTGGTGGTCCTGTTGGTGCTGCTATTGGTGGCGTAATAGCTGAAGGAATTGGCAAACTCTTTGACATGGGTGCAGAGGCTCAGAAACTGTACAATGATCAAATGGCCAAGGAGATGAAGAAGTCGGTTACAGCCTTGGGCGAATTCTCCAAAATGGGAGCCAGTTTTGCTGGCGGCATGACCGAGATGCGTAACACCGCCAATGCTGCCGGGCTAAGTCTTGACACTATGACTAAAATGGCCACCAAGGCAGCGGGCGACTTGGGACAAAGCGGATTAACACACGCTGATGCTGTCAAGAAAATGGCTGACGGTATGAAGGGTTTGGCAACCACAAACGGCAAGAGTGGTGCCAAACTGAGAGATGAAATGTTGGCCATGGGCTACAGCTACGAGGAGCAAGGCGAAGTCATGGCCTCGTACATGGCACAGCAACGTGCAGCCGGTAAAGACTTAAAGAATCTAGCACCAGCAGAACTGGCACAAGGTGCTAGAGAGTATGCAACCAACTTGAAAGTCATCAGTGACATCACTGGTCAAGATGCCAAAAAGCTAATGGAAAAAGCCCGTGCTGAGAGTATGCGGGCCGCATTGTCCAACAAACTGAGTGCAGATCAAAACAAAGCATTCCAAGCAGCCAACTCAACATTGAGCAAGTTTGGCCCAGAGGTACAAAATGCGCTGACACAGTTCATGGCTACAGGCACTGTGACAGATCCTGCGATTGCTGCCAACAAAGAACTAATGTCGCTAATTCAAGACACTGCCAACAGTGTCAAAGAAGGTGACAAAAACATCACGGCCATAACAGGCGATCGCATGAAGGCAGCTGCTGAGGGTATGAAAAACGACCAAACACTGTCAGCAGCCAGCACTGCCAACTTGATGGGTGCCAGCGACGGTGCAGCAGGTGCGATTGGTAAACTGGCTGATACCGTGATGGCAGCAGGGCAAACCATTGGTTCGGCCAGTGAATCAGCAAAAACCGCAGAGGCACAGGCCAGCTTGGCAGGAACTACGGGCAGTGTTGAACAGGGATTTGCCAACATAACCAGTAAAACACAAGATCTAGCAGTGGAAATGGAAAAACTAACTGGTAGTCATCTTGGTGAGTTTGCGGGTAGAGCAGCCGAGGGGTTTAAATCTGCTGAAGAAGCTGTTACCAAAATGGCCAAAGCCATTGACTCGGTACACAGCAGTACCATACAACCAGCAGCAGATGCTGGAGCAAAAACACTAGAGAAGGCACCGTCCTTTTTGGAAAAACTAGCTTCTCATTTGCCGTTTTTGGCTGATGGTGGTACTGTAAGCGGTCCTGATTCGGGATATTTGGCCATGCTGCATGGCACTGAAACTGTTATTCCAGAGGATGTGCAGGGCAAACTCATGTCAGCACAAGATCCAAAAGAACTAATGGATAAATTTGTAAATGTCAGCATGGATGACATGCAGAAAAAATTCATTTCTTTGACCAGTACAAAAGGACTGTTGGACAGCTTGACAAAAGACAGTCTTGGTAACGGCGCCGAAGGCAATATATCTGAAAGTTTCAAAGCTGCTTACAATCAAATTGCCGATGCTATTACAGCTCTAAAAGCTGCCAATCCCAATTTGAAAGAAGATCAAGCAATTACTCCCAATCTGTCCAACGACATGCTTAAAGATCTCATGGATGGTGTTGTGGATAAATTGAGTGACATGCACAAAGAAGTCATGGACAAACACGAGGAAATGATTGGGAACTTGCGTGATCACAAAGACTTGACACAAAAACTTATCAACGTCACTATGTAATATGGTAAATATTGCACATTAGGAATATATAATGGCAGGTTGGAAAAAATACTTTAAAACAGGTAATATACAAGGACAAGCCAGTCCCATTGGCAGTGCTGGTTCATCGCAGCAGATAAATCCTGCATATCGTGCCACAGCCAGTACACTACCAGAAGTGTACATTGGACACCCAAACCGTATTGAACGTTACAATCAGTACGAACAAATGGACATGGATTCAGAAGTTAATGCTGCCCTAGACATCTTGGCAGAATTCTCAACACAAAAGAACGACGAAAATCTCAGCGCATTTGATCTGCACTTTCACGAAAAGCCCACTGACAACGAAGTCAAGATTATCAAAGAGCAGTTACAACAGTGGATTACACTGAACGAATTTAACAAGCGTATCTTTAAAATCTTCCGCAATACCATCAAGTACGGCGATCAAGTGTTCCTGCGTGATCCAGAAACATTCAAGTTATTCTGGGTTGAGATGAGCAAGGTTACCAAAGTCATTGTTAACGAAAGCGATGGCAAAAAGCCCGAGCAGTATGTGATCAAAGACATCAACCCCAACTTTCAAAACATGACTGTGACTGCAGTCAGTACCAGTGACACGTTTACTAATCACCCGCAAGTGGGCGGACCCAGCGGTGCTTATGTACAACCACGTAGCCCTTACTCGGGCGGCTCACGTTTTAGTCATGCACAAAACGAAGCAGTGGTCAACGCCGAACACGTTATACACTTGAGTTTGACTGAGGGGTTAGATATCTTTTGGCCGTTTGGTAACAGCGTACTAGAAAACGTTTTCAAAGTATTCAAACAAAAAGAACTGCTAGAAGACTCGATCATTATCTATCGTGTGCAACGTGCGCCAGAACGTCGTATGTTCAAGATTGACGTGGGCAACATGCCAACACACATGGCCATGGCGTTTATTGAACGTGTAAAAAATGAAATCAGTCAACGTCGTATTCCTACACAGACACAGGGCGGTGTTAACATGATGGATGCCACATACAATCCATTGCAAACAAACGAAGACTATTTCTTCCCGCAAACTGCTGATGGTCGAGGTTCATCAATTGAGATTTTACCTGGCGGACAAAACTTGGGCGAGATCACAGACTTGAAGTTCTTTACCAACAAATTGTTCCGTGGCTTGCGTATTCCAGCCAGTTACTTGCCCACCGGCATCGACGACGGAACACAAAGCATGAGCGATGGCAAAGTGGGCACAGCTCTTATTCAAGAGTGGCGCTTTAACCAGTACTGTAAACGTCTACAAAGCATGGTGATTGACAAGTTGGACAACGAATTCAAGTTGTTCATGCGCTGGAGAGGCATCAACATTGACGGACAGATCTTTGAACTGCACTTTAACGAACCACAAAACTTTGCACAATATCGCCAAGCTGACATTGACTCAGCCAAAATTGCCACATTTACTCAGCTGGAACAGTATCCTTATCTAAGTAAGCGTTTCTTGATGAAACGTTATTTGGGCTTGAGTGAGATGGAGATGAGCGAGAACGAGATGATGTGGGCCGAAGAAAAAGGCAAAGCAGAATCACAAGATGCTGGTCAAGCCAACCTGCGTAATGTGGGCGTGACTCCGGGCGGACTTGCCAACGACTTGAGCAATGTTACACCTGAAGCAGGTGCAGAGGGTGCAGGTGGGGCATTGGATCAAGGTGGTACAGAAGCAGGGGCAGCAGCAACTCCTGGAGCACCTGCAGCCGGTCCGCCAGGTGTAATGTAATCCATATTACATAAATAACACTATGTTTGTAACCGACCTATTTGAATCTCCAGAGCCCCCAAAACCCGGGTATCAAAGCGAGAAAGATGATAATACCGTCATGAAATTGTCGGATCTACGCAAGACACGACTAACACTAGCACACCTAAATCGCTTGAGAATGGCCAACGATGTGCGTAAATTTGAGTTTGAAAAGAAGATGAAAGACACCCAAGAACAGTACGGAGCCAGTGCTGAACCAGCTGCGGGGGCTGGCGGTCTATAAGTATCATTTCAAAAACCATTAAAAAACACGCATAAAACCCTGAAATATGCGCTGTTATGTAAATAACATTACAAAGCCAAATTAAAAGGAGTTCCTAAATGAACAAATACGAACAACTCATTGAGCACATTCTCAATGAAGATGAACAAGCAGCTCGTGCGCTATTTCACCAATTGGTGGTTGAAAAATCGCGCGACATTTACGAAAGTCTAATGGACGAAGAGCTAGGTGGAAATCAAGCTCAAGGTTTCGTTCAAGACATTACACAACAAGATGACCAAGCACAAGACATGGGCTTGGGCGAAGACGACATGGAAGGTGGCGACATCGAACTAGACGGTGGCGACATGGACGGCGAAGAATTCGGTGACGAAGAAACATTCGGCGGTGACGATGACATGGGTGGTGAGGCCGGCGAACACGCTGAAATCACAAGCAAGCTAGATGACCTAGAAGCACAATTGGCTGATTTGAAAGCCATGTTGGGCGACGAAGGTGCTGAAGGCGGCGAAGGCTTTGGCGACGACAAGGGTGGCGAGGCAGGCGAAAGCGACTTTGACATGGACGGCGGCGAAGAAGAACACACAAGCGGTTCTGGTTCTGCAGAAGCAGATGAAGGCATGATGGAAACTATGGGTTCTGGCATGAGCGGTTCTGGCAAGTCTGGTTCTGGTAAAATGGAATCTGCTAACCCATTTGCTAAATCCGGTTCTGGAAAATCTGGTAGCGGTACAAGCATAGGCAAATCTGGTTCAGGCAAAAGCGGTTCTGGTAAAATGGAATCTGTAACACGCCGTAAAACAGAAGTTGAAATCATGAAAGAATACGTTGACAAGATCGGCGAAATCTACAAACAAGAGCCAGCTAGTGGCGAAGGTAAGACAGTTGGTACAGGCGGCGACGCTCCAACATTGAATACTAAGTCTATTGAAGGCCCAGGTGCTGACTTTGGCGGAACAAACGAAAATATCGTTAGCGGTAAAGGCGACAGCCAAAACCCAGACGGTAAACAATTCAAAGCTCCAAGCAATGAATACACAAAAGGCCGCGGTGACTTGCCAGGTGCAGGACAGTTTAAAAACGTCCCAGGTGGTAATGCAGGCAAGACAGCGTTCAAAACAAAAGAACCTGGACACGGCGCAGAGAAAAAATCCGGTGCTGAAGGTAAACTAGTTGGATCTGATGGTTCAAACCCAATCAACAAAACTAGCGTACAAAAACAAAACACTGGCCGTAAGTAATTAGGACTATAAAAATGGCTTTGTACCTAAAAGAGACCTTAACGTTTAACCAAGCTGGGATGCAGGTTCTATCCGAAGATTCCGGCGATGGTAAAGGTAAGAATCTCTATATGAAAGGGATATTCATCGAAGGTGGCGTGAAGAACGCTAACCAACGTGTATATCCCGTTCACGAAATCGCTAAAGCCGTTGACACCATCAACGAACAGTTAAAAGGTGGTTATAGTGTACTAGGTGAGTTAGATCACCCAGATGACTTAAAAATCAACTTGGATCGCGTCACACACATGATTGAAAGCATGTGGATGGACGGTCCTTGTGGATTTGGCAAACTAAAAATATTACCTACTCCTAGTGGCAAGATTGTGGAAGCAATG
>Ga0208739_1000134_pt1 | contig 26856 bp, 20 predicted proteins | sample CryBogCBE27Jul09_FD_184566 | JGI IMG/M metagenome (GOLD analysis project Ga0208739, IMG submission 184566) | Freshwater microbial communities from Crystal Bog, Wisconsin, USA - CBE27Jul09 (SPAdes) (version 2) | ecosystem: Environmental > Aquatic > Freshwater > Lake | place: Crystal Bog... | reverse complement strand
TGCGCTTAGACGTTTTCCTTGTACTTGTGTGTAGCTTAACGCTGTGCTAAGGTCAGCACTGCCTGCCAACGTCATACGCACATAGAAATCTTGTGCAGTTGGCTGAGGAACTTTGAATGTTACAGTACCTACATCGGTACCATTATTTTCTACGCCCAATACATCACGACTAGACAAGTTGGTTTGATTGTCTTTGGTACCGCTGGTTCCTGGGCTGGTCTGGATCCAGAAAGGATATCCAGGTTGATCAACCACAAACTTGTATGTTCCACCGTAGGCCAAACGTACGACAGGATTTTCTAATCCTTGCGAATTAGTAAAAGTATAAGTGCCTGTTGCAGTGTCGCGTATTACTGTAAATGTTTCCGCAGTTGGCACTTGATTGCCATAGACCTGTACTGCGTCAGGACCATTCTCTAACCAATAGTATTGGTTAAAGTTGACAAATTTGTCAAAGTCAAATAGACCATCGTAACTGTAGCTTTCGTTGGCAAATAGTCGTGTTTGATTGTTAGTAAGGCCACCAGAATAATTAACTTGATTTAATAAGTCAATGTAACTACTAAAGAATTCTGTTTTGCCTGTGATTTTGTTTTTAACAACAACACTGGGTTCAAGCTGATAATTTTGACGTGCAGAATTTGGTTCTGGCACATAGTTGTCAGTGCTTTTAAATGTGGGCGCAAATTTACGGCCAACATAACCATTTATATTTCGTAGGTCAGGTTGTGTTACCAACTGATCCAACGTAGCATTTAAAAACTTCTGATTAGCGTCTGTTCTAAATACTGCTGGTAAAAAATTTGCTGTTTGTATTTGTGCCATATTAGATTACGATTCCCAATCCTGCTAGGGTCTGATTAATTTGTGCTGCTGTTATTGCGCTGATAATTTGTACGTTATCTGCGGTAGCTGCGCTTACCATAATTTCGTTAGGGTTGCTATTGATCTGCATCAATCCGCCAAAAGCAATATCTGTACTGTTGGGCACAATAATAATGCTTGATACGTTGGGTGCTAGTTGATTGTGTAGATATGTGCTGAGTTCACTGAAGTAGAAAGTATCACCAAAATCCCAATTTGCAGTAGCAAAATAGGTATTGAGTGCAGCAATTACTCCGCTCTTGATATCATTGTCACTGACATTCACGTTGGGGTTTTTAACAACTTTGAATGTTGCCTGTAAGTTTGGATTAGCTTTGGCACCAAACAGAGGTTTGTATTTGCCGGGGTTATAGACAATGGTGTCACTCAGTGCTTTGTAGTTTTCTAAACTGCTGGCGCCTGTGCCGTATTCAGTTTTTAATTCATCGTTAGTAGGAAGGCTAGGTTCTTTGACTGTGCCAGTTGTATCTTGAATCCAGGCCAAATAGTCTGTGCTGTACTGTGTGGTCAAGATGTAGAGATCCATGATGTTGTTGGGTGCTGGATCAATACGACGATCGTTGGGGCTACTGTGGCGATATTGGAATTGCAGAGCTTGGCGTCCAACTTCTGCAATATAGTTGGTCAATACTGTCAAAGTACGAACATTGCTACTACTGATATTGAGTTGATAGAATTTATTCTCGCCAGTTGCGTAAAATACTTGTCCGTTCAAATACAAATTCCATGCAGCAGTAATTGCCGACTGTGTTGCATAGGCTGTTACAATGGTTGTGTTGTCAACAGGTGCTGTAGTTAAGAAGTTATCGGCCCCGCTATTGACCTGTTGGAAGAACACATATTTTTTAGCAGTGTTAACTGTAGGTGCCACGATATTAGTAAACAAGTCAGGATCATCAGGGATACCATCATTGTTGGTCATTGGAAAAGTTACTAACACCTGTGTGTTGTCAACGTAACCGTCAGGGTTAATTATGTTGTCATAGATATACCACAGTTGGTCTTCACCAATTGCTGTTGCGCTGTCAGGTTCGCTGTTGGTTTTTAACACTGAAATTTGATCATTGATAGTCAAGCCAGTTTTACTATCAAATGTTTTGACGTCAGGATCAAAATAGAAACGTGTTTCGCCAGCACTCTGGAACACGTATTCAAGACTGCGGTGTGCAATGTTGTAGGTAATACCATTGTAGGTAAATGCCACTAACCAGCTGCTGTCTAGTCCCATGCCAGTAGTGTCTCCTTGGTGTGCAAGACTGAATGCACCCAGGTTTAAATCTTTTGGCAGAATAATTTGCCATGCTTGAGTTGTACTGTTGTAGGTCAAGCCAATGTTTTGATAGCTCTGTAACAAACGTACAACTTGCGGAGTCAGTGGACCGGGCGGCAGTGCATTTTTGTACACTGGGATGATAGTATCTGCCACTGCACCGCTTGGAATATTTCTACTCAATTGTACACTATATCCTGAGTTGGCACTTACAACACTGGCCCATAGATAGTTGTTTTCGCTGGGGTAAGTTGCTGTACCAGTTTGTATTTGATTTTGTGCATCAAAGTAGTTGCCAGCGCCAGCATTGAAACGCACCATTGCGCCAGTTGTGACATATTTTAGAGTATTGCTTACACCAAGACCAATTTGCTGTACTTGGTTGGTACCATTAACAAAGTAACCAGTACTGTTGTTACCAGTAGCAGAACTACGACTCCAGTTAGTTGGACTAGGTGGAGTATAACGAGGATAATTGGCATAGTAAAACTGCATCAGCGGTTTGCTGGCAATCAACGGAGCAACTGTGTTATAGATAGTTTGATAAATGTCCGTTGCAGTATTAAAACTAAATGTGTTGCTGCTAGTAGGTGCTTGGCTGTACAAGATACCATCTGCGGCAAAAATGTTAGTACTGCTATATTTGCCAGTTACATCCAACACATCTAAAAAACGACTAGTACCGCTGCTTTGACGGTTGACTGCTTTGATTTTTAAAATTGTGCTAAAGTTGGTGTAAGGGAACAGGCTGTAGTCTTCGCCTGTGATCATACGATTCTGCGTGTAGTAGTTGGCAGGTGCTTTAGTACGAATATTGTCAATGGTTTCACGTGGCTTGCTGTTTGATACTGTGTAGTGCAAGCTCACGGTCAAGGTCAGTGTTTCAACGCTGTTATTACGACTCACATAAGGAAAGCTCAGTGTAACACTTTGTATTTCATCAGGCGTGATCTTGTATGAATAACCGTTACTGGTTCTGTAGTACAAGCGGAATACACTGTGCGGAATATTGGCAAAACTGCCGTCACCAAACACTAGATCAATTTGGTCATTGGTACGACTGTTGATCTGATACAGATTACGATTGCTGCTTTGATTGTAGATCACGTTGATACCTGCAATGGCAGGCACTGAAGGCCAGTATGTGGTTGGGCTGCTATTGGTATCTAGTTGGTACAACCATACATCGTCATTGTTGATGCCGTTGAAGTTTACATTAACCACACGATTTGGCAAACTCTGATCAAGATTAAAATCCTGTGTGCTCAGTGTGCCTTGCTTAAAGTAGACAAAGTAGCCAGTGTTGATGCTGTTGTTGCCCAAATTATCGTTCTTGTAGAGAATGTTGAATCTTCCGCTGGGAATTGGAGCAGGTTCATAGATGTAGTTTTGACCAATGCTGGTTGCACTGACTGCTTCAAAATTCATGCTGCTGTTTTCAACAATGGCAGAAAAGCTCTGACGAGGAATCACGCCTGGCGGCAAATTAATGCTGTATTCGTCGTTCATAATACCGTTAATGGTATTGCTGTTACCAGGCTTGCCAATTACTTGATTACTGATTAAGGCAGCATTTAGAATAGTAGTAAACTGTTCTTGCCAGTCTGGGTTGGCAGTATCGTTCCATGAAATCAGCAGATTGCTGAGGTTTAGACCGTTGCTGTCAAACAAATTTTCTGTGGTATTTAAGCTGTCAATCTTCAAGAAGCCACTGGCACTAATGTTACGACTTGGATTGTAACTGATTAGACGTGCTAGTTTTAAGATGCTGTCTCGACGTTCTGCTGTGTCAAAGAAGTTTTCACGGGCATTCATATCGCCGCGGAATGCCAGACTTTGACCTAAGAAAGCAATAAGGTCAATCAGTGCAATGTACTCACTGCTTTCTGTAAAGTCGTTGAAATCTTCAGGATAGTAGTTACGCAAGTAATCAATCATGGTCTTGCGTAGAGTTTCAAAGTCGTAGCTGGTGAAATCAGCTTGCTGGAAAGTCTGGTAAATCTGGGTCCAGTCTTGGTTTACCAGTAAGTTAGTCTGACGTGTAGTTGTTGACATCTAAATACATCCGTTATTATGTATTTATTAAAATCAAAATCTACGTAGTTAATTAATAGGGACCGTTTGTAGTTAGACGGTTTGAATTGGCATCAAATGTCATGCTCAAATTGGTAGTTTGATTGGTGGGAATATAGACTAGATCTAATACAATTTGAATGCCTTGATCCTGCGAAGTAATGGTGATATTACTCAGACCTAGGCGTGGCTCGTAGCCCACAATCTGTTTTACATCGTTAATGATCAGATCGTTAACACTGTCAGACAATGGCTCAAACATTAGGCTCCATATTAGACTGCCAAAGTTTGGCTGCATGAGTTTTTCGCCTTTGCGTATGCCAAAATGATTCAACAGGTCTTGTTTAACCAAGTCTATATCACTGGCTCGAAACTTTTTGCTGCGATTTACGGTGCTGAAACCTTTGTAGATAATTGCCATAGTCTAGTATTTATTGTAATTGGAAGTTTGATAATTGTATGTGTACAGGGTCAGATTTACTGAACGAGCCGCCCCAACGTAGTCCGTAGGTTGCTAGGTCAACAGTTCTAGCAACCAACGCCATTTGTCCACTGTCAATTGCCATACCTTCAGTATGTGCGCTCTTTTTCAGTGATGGTGTAGTAATGCCACCTGCTGTGGGATTGTTAGGTCCCCCGCCGGCAGCATGCCAACGATCAATCAATCCCTGCTGATCAGCTTGACTTCTATAAGAACTAGAGATTGCAATTTTAGCACCTGTTTTAGTTTTAAAATCTCGCGCCATTTTGAGTACAGCATCTTTAAATTCGCCACTGAGTTGATCAAAGCGGTCTCTAGTACCAGTGCCCGAAGTAGCAAAGGTAAACACATCATCAGGATTGACACCTGATGTATTTGGTCCGCTTAGGCCAACAGTTTGGGCTACGCTGCTGACAGCGCCGCCTGCGGCTAATATGTCAATGGCATAACGTCCATGGTTGTAATAGACCGCACCGTCTTGTCCAAGCGCATCAGATACACTGCCGTTGTCTCTCCAGGTCTTGGCCGTTGCACTACTACGCATCTGGTAAGCTACAAACATCATGCCTGCTGCGGTACACACATCATCTGCAGATGTTATACCGCTGTTGCTGATCAATTCAGTATAGTAAGTACTGAATGCTGTATACATGATAGAATCTTGTTGTGCTGGACTACTAAAGAAATCGTCTTGACTTTGAATACCGTTTTTGCCTGTCCAACTGGCAGGTTTGCTTAGGGTTGCTGTGCCGTATTGCTTGATGGCATCTGGTTTGATATAACCAGCATCGGCCAAGAACTGTGCATCCATACCGTACTTGCCAATGCGTGTGGAGTCTTTGCTGACATAGCTGTAGTTAAACTGGCTAACAAAGTAGCCCAATTCTGCCATCATGGCCTTGGCCTGTGTGGTATTTAGATTAGGACTTGTAGCACCAAAGTTGCCCGGAGGTGCATAAGTTGTACTCTTATTGAGGTACTCTGCAGGGCAAGTTGGCTGTACTATAGTTTGTCCTGTTGCGTTAACAATACCTGCATCTTTGCTGGCTGCTGCGCCGCTAGTAACTGCTTGTCCTGACCCCGATGTTATTGGATGACCTGATCCGTCTAAGATTGCGCCAGCCGGTGCTGCGGGAGTTTGACTTGCTGCTCCAGCGTTGGCCAGGGCCTGTTGAACCTGCGGCAACCATTTTGCTGCTGCCGCACCTACGCTGGCACAGGTGATGCTGCCATCTGCTGCCTGTAGTCCTTTGTTTTGCTGTGCTTGCTTACTGTCCGCTGCGTTGACAATATAATTGTCTGGTTTGCCCACTGCTGCCGGCCAATAGATACACAAATACAAGTCTTGTAATTTAGGAGTAGGTGCTTTCTTGTTTAGGCCCAAACTTTGGAAGAACTTCAATACCCAGTCCATTTGATCCGCACGACTCAACTCTTTCAATGCGTCGGTGGTTGTACCAAGGCCTTTGGCTGTGTTGGGAATAAATTGAATCAGTCCTGTGGCACCAATACTGTTGACAATGCCTGGGTCAAACGTGGCGCCGGTCTCGTTGGCCATACAGCACAACAGATCAATATAGTTGGCATTGACTGCTGTGGCCACGCTCTTGACTTTGTCAATGAAAGCAGTGTCTGTTGCCCATGGGGTTGGTACACCTTTAACTTTACCATTGTCAGCTTTGTTGCTGTTGGGTGCTGGTAATGAATATGCTGCTGGAGCAGTTGGTGATCCTGCAGGCGGAGCACAAACACTGGATCCTGCTTGTTTTGTCAGCGGCGCTGCTGCGCCAGTACGTGTCCAAGGTTCGTGGCTTGGAAGTATCGTGACCACACTGTCAACACTTTGCGGAACACTGTACCACAGTTTGGTTTTCTGATCATCAAATGTAGTATCGGCTAGTTTGTTCTTTTCCAGAGTTGGCATACTGACGCTGTTGCCGCCGCTACCACCATTGATATCAATGGTACTACCACTTACTGTCATTGCGCCGCCGCTGCTGACCGTCAGTTTACCGTCAGAACTCATGGTAAGCTGTCCACCGCCAATGTTGGTTTTAGTACCGTACAACAATAGGCTATCGCTGCCACCAATGTTGACTGCATTACTGTTTACCGTAAAAGCAGTGTCACTAGCTATGTTGATTGAACCACCGCTTTGAATATTGATATCTTTGTCTGCATGTAGGTTAAAGTTGCCCTCGCTGCGTACACTGAAATCGCCAATGGTGTACATTTTGATACCAGTGTCATCAATTTCAATCCAGCTGGTACCATTTTTGTGAGCCACATACATGGTTGATTGATCATCATTCATCAAAATCTGATGTCCACCTGCTGTGCGTAGACGTATAAGCTGATCTTTGCCGTTGACATCACCGTCATCCATGACAAATGTGTGTCCACCTTTGCGTGTAGGAACACTGTATTGATCTGCTGTAATGCCGCCAGCATTTACTTTATCAGCATAACCTGGATCATCCACTGGATCTTTGGTCAGAGCACGACCCGGTGTTGATATACCAAATACGTGACTAGGAGTTTCTCTTTGAGCACTGCTGCTGATAGCGCCTCTGGTAGGATCTCTGTCCAGTCCCTGCTTGAACAAGATGTTGGCTTGAAACTCGTGTATGGGTTTTTTGTTAGAGTAGAATGTACTGTTGATTGAACCGTCAATATTTTCGTTAAACTCAACTACGGGCAACACCTGTGGCGGCACATTGGTATCGGGCAATATACTGGCTTTAATGTCTGGGCTAACAGTTGATTTATCTACGTTAGAACTAGACCCGATGGCTGGCGTCATCCAGTTACTGAGCACACCCGACACACAGGCAAACCAAAATCCGCGATCTGGATCACCATTGACAAATGTACACAGTACTTGGTTGCCGATATCAGGTGGAGTCATCCACATACCGTAGCTGTGTACTACTCCAGTAAAATTGTTGTTTTGGCTAGTACTGGGTTGAAACGTGGTTCCCATGTAAGGGCTGGCATAGTTTACTGTACGCCAGAACAGTGGATTAGTTTCATCGCCGCCCATGTCCGGAATCCACACACGCAAACGTCCATCACGAGCAGGACTGATATTGTCTTTAACAATACCCAACATGGTGGCAGTATCAAATTTGACCCCGGGGATCGCATCCCTATTATAGGCCTTTGATATTTTAGTGCCGTGTAGTTTATCCTGTGCCATGTATTATCCTAATTTGATGTATGAGTCGCCGGTAACTGTTGTTCCGGTTGCTATGTCAAGTTTGTATTTTCTAGCCAACTCAAATGCTTTGTCTGCGTTGGCTTTTTCTGTAGCTTGATTTTTTGCAATAATATCTTTATTAGCAAACACTTGTTCAAGGTTGCCCTGCTGTTGCAAGATAGAATTTTGCTGAGTCAGCATTGCATTTTGAACTTGTAAGTCAAGGTTGGCATTTGACAGTGCAGTAATCTGAGTCGTAGCATCTTGTGCATTAGTTGCATCAGTTGCAGCTTTAACATCAATTGATTGAACTGGTACTGTGTTGCCGTCACTGCTGGTTGCTTCATCAACAGATACTGTTGGCGCTGTGTCAGCAACTTTGGCAAGATTTTGATCTTCTTGATCTGCAAAAGGATTTTCGTCACTGGCTACCAACTCACCGGCTGGTGGTTGTGCTTCAGGCGCTGGTGTTTCCGCCTCTGCTGCGGGTGGTGTTTGTTCTTGCGGCGGTGGAGTGTCAACTGGAGCGGCTACATCGCCTGCTGATACTGCTGGGTTGTCTGCTGGCATATTTGTTGTGTCTTGATTTCTTTGATTGTCTGCTGGTGCAGGATCCTGTGTGTTGCTCTTATTGACTACTTCTTGTTTTTTAACACGATACATGTGCAGTATCTGTATAAATTTACCGCTTTTGAACTCGCTACTGACTGTGTTGACTTGATAATACCCACTAAACTCACTGACTGCATATTTGTTTGAGCTGTCTAAATCATAGAGCCCAGTTGATTGATTAAAATCCGTTGGTGTTCTAAATGTCACATAGCAGAAAATTTCACTTTCGTCCATTTTGAGACTACCGCTGTTTCCTGCATATTTAGGATCATCGCCTGCGTTTGCCGGGGTTAAAAATAAATCATCTTGTTTGATAAATTCAGGATCGCCCAATATGGTTAAATCTAAGGTAATCATATCGCCCCCGGCACTGGTATATCTACTTTCTGCTGCACTAGCAGCATTTTGTGCCTTACTGGAATTGATAGAACCACCAGCTGTGGTCTGTGCTGTGCCTGAATTGCCTTTTTTGATTGTTTGATCTATTCTACCTTTGTCATTGTCGTAGCTGGTTTTATCGTTGTTGTTTTTTTCGTCGCTATCCTGCGATGGACCAGTTGCTGCTGATCCGTTACCACGGTCAGCATTGATCTGGTTATAGTACAAGGTATTGAAGTCAAGCTCAAAACTCAGGATAGATTTGTTGTGCCCAGTATAGGTATAGTTGTAGATTTTTACTGGATTGGGCGGTGCAGCTTTTTTCATGCGATCATCATCTTGCTGATGAACATCATAGCTGTTTACATAAAAAGTAATGATTTTACCCCACTCGTTACGTTTGTGGTCAAAGTCTTTCAAGATCACGCTGGGCACTATCTTCCACATTCTCAGCGGAGTATTGTCAGAAGATGATGATGGCTGATTGCTTGACGAGTTGTTAGATGACGCATTTTGTGTTGCAGAATCAACTGTTTGATCTTGCCACCATTTGCTGTTAGTCAAAGCCAAATTGACAATGTCGTTGATTGATGTGCCTGCATCAAGGCTGCGTACTGTGGTTTGAAAGTCTGCTGTGGTAGCAGGAGCCGCATCTTTGTTGTCCCCGGTGGATTTGGCATTGGTTGCTGCATCAGTTTCTCCAACCTTGCGAGACGAGTTTTTCTTGGGGTCAACAATTGAAGAATTTTCAATGTCGTGGTCTACAAACACAAAATTTATTTCATCAGCAACTTCAAATGTTCCGCGTTTGACCTCAACTTGATTCCAGGCATTGTAGGCTGCTGCAAAACTTTTAGTTTTAATTGATATTGGCTTGTCAGACACTCCTGGATCAGTGGGTTTTACTTTTTCAGGTTTACGTACTGCTTGATCGCCGTAGTTTTGACTGCCTGTACCTTCTGGGTCAAATGGCTGTTCTTCTTGTTGTCGATTATAATCTGCGGCGGCCTTGTTGGCTGCTTCTTGACGTGCTTTGGTATCTTCTGCTGCTGCTTTTATTTTTTCTTGTCGTTTAGTATCATCGTTGTCAGCATCCTTAACCGATGCTGCCGAGTCTGCATCAAGCTCGTAAGCAAAATATTCTGCCACAGTTTTAGCAGTAATTTCCATACGGGTTTTAAGGCTCTGTATACTGTCAAGGTTGGCCACGTGATTGAAAGGTATTGCTTCGATTGCATATTCAGACCCTTTGGTGCTGGCTTTGATTTTGAAACTGATAAACTTAATAGGGAACCACTTGGTATGCGCTGATATCTCAGACAGTTGTCCTGAATCGTCGGCACCAAAGAAATTCAGTTCCAACAGATAGGGCATGTCAAGATAGTTTTTGCCATTTAGTCCTGTGTTGTTGACATTGATGATACGATCCAACAAGGTCATGCCATATGGCTCAATGATAGTAAAACTCATGGTAATGGCATTGGTGCCGCGATTGGTGGCATTTTGGCCAATTACAGTTTCTAACTTGAAGTCATCAAAATAGAAGTCAACATTAAACTCAGGATCGCGGCTGTTTTGATAACGAGAAGCACTACTGATCAAAGTTTTGGTAGGAGTAAAGTCCGTTGGGGTTTGAACCAGTGTGTTGTAGTCGTCTTTGGTCAATACATGTAGAGTCAATCCATATGTGTAACTTGCATAACTGTCTAAGATATTTTCGTTTGGATCAGTTGGGCCACCTACACGTTGTCCTGGCACTGTTGGAGCAGGTGCTCCGAGCACCAAAGGAGTAGGTACATTACTGACATCTGACGAACTTGGTACATACTGAGCAAATAGATTTGTGCCCACTGCTGGTACTGGACTGGTGCTGTCATCATTGTTGTCTGTTTGGTTGGCTTCTTCGTCGCCTGTTACTGGATCATTGCGATCGCCGCTGTCTGTGCCAGTGTTCTGTGTAGCTGGATCAGTATTGGTAGTAGCAGCATCGCCGGCCGTTTGACTTGATGCTGCTGATGCGGTTTGTTGAGCAGTAGTTAAATTTTGTTGTGCGGCAGTAAGATTATTAGAAGCCGTAATAGCATTTGCCTGTGCAGCACTTAGATTATTAGACGCAGTTTGCCATTGCGCTTGCAAACCATTATAATACTTGGCTTCCGGGCTATCCGCAGTTTTTCCAGCTGCTTTATCAGCAGCGATATGCAAGTCTGAATCTAGAGAATTGAATACCGTGGTGCGATAAGATACATCCTGGTTGGCTTTGGTTAAAGCATCCTGTGCAGAATTTACTTGATCTTGTGCTTGAGCAACGCTCGGTGTATCTGCCATTTGTTAGAGTCCCAAGTTGGATTGAAGTGTTGTTTTCTTAGGTATCATTATGGCCACACCTGCACGAAAATCAAACACAGGATCGTCAATTACATTAGGGTTACGGCTACGAAATACCCACCACAGACTACTGTCGCCATAAAGGTCATAGGCCAATAGGTCAGGGCGATATTCATAAATTTTGTCAATGGCATAACTGACATCGTCAGCTTGTTGGCTAATTGGGCGATTGACCATGATGTCAAGAAACTTACCATTACCAAAAGTATTTGTGGTAAAGTAAGGACTAGTCTTGGAGTAGCTGGCGGTCATATAAATCCTTTGCCCAACAGGTGCCCTTGGCTAAATTCTGTCAATGTCATTTTGTCGTGTACATTTTTTCTACTGTAGACTGGTTGTAGTGTAATAGATATTTGGCTAGTAGTTGGTAATCGAGCCAACTGTTGGCTTGCTGTAGAAATCACACCGCCGCCCAGATCTTGACTTGGGGATTCGCCCGTGTAATAAAATTCCACGTAGTCAACGTCAGAGGGCATGGTATGTTGAAAACTAGTCAAAATACAAGGAACGTTGGGGAAGTAAAAATCACCATAGCCGTTTAAAGACACAATGGGCGGTGGGTTACCGGCCAGTGCATCATCGCCAAAGAACATTTTTGTACAGGTTCTAAAGAAGTAGATGGTTGACAACAGGTAAATGGCGTCATCGTGATTTTGTACGGTAAAATCGCCACTGACAGTAATGGCTGCAACATCGCTGCCTTCATAGAAATAGTTCTTATAGTTGCTGTGTGTCAATGCTTGTTCTGCGTAGCGAGCATTGTGAGTCACACTAATGCTGGGAGTATAGGGGAATACTACACCGTTGGTCTTGGTTAACAGGGGTGCAAACATCTTGTTGTTAGCAAACGGTGACCAATCAAATAGTCCCACACGCACACGCCAATCTTTACCAATTGGGTTAGAGGGATTTGATTGCCCGCTGCTGTCCGTGATGTTGATGCCTGGAGGGGCACTTTTATTAAACAATGATGTCACTCCACCTGGTAGCAGTCCTGAAATTTTGTTTCGTATTCCTGCGGGATCTACTAGGTTCAGTAGTGTGTCGGTGATACCGCCACCGCCGCCTTGGGGGCTACCAGTCACTCCGCCGTTGTTGGGAGATGGATTATATCCGCCTGCTGATGGTAAAAGTGGCATAAGTATTTGTCCGTTTGTAGTATTTATTATCTATAATAAAGTACTAATATTATAAAAAGGTTGACAAATTCTGCAAACTTTGTTATTATTGTTCGAGTTACCAGGAGATGCAAAATTAAGCACAATTACCTCAACAACAAGGATATCTTAAAAGAAATCCACAAGAGCAAGACCACATACTGCACGTATGCACGACCCGAATATGCAGATTACGACATTATCTTGCCCGACATCAGCAAATTAAACAAAAAGAACACCCTAGAAGGTAGACGTTTACGTGCAGAACGCTTGGCCAAACTGGCACATGAAGCGGCTGCTACCGATGGCGTTAAACGTAAATTGGACGAATTTGAAGTCAAACTCAAAGATGTCAAAGACTCGGATGTGATTTTTCGTGTGATGACCTGGGAACATATACCCATTGATGATGCTAAAACTCGCAAGGCCCGTATGGCTGCTTTGGAAATTGAAGATGAAGCTGATCCATTAATCACAGATTTTGATGAAGAAGATACTGCACATAACAAGTATGTCAAGGTCAATTTTCCACCATTCCAGCACTACAAACTGGACGAAGAAGGCAATCCTTACTGTGTGGGCAAGAGCCACTGGCGAGGTGATTTGGCAACCGGAGCCTACACTCGAGATCATGGCAGCATCACCAGGACCTTGGCCAACATGTATATGAAACTGTGCGAACGCTATGCTACACGTAGCAACTGGCGTGGCTACACCTACAATGACGAAATGCGTAGTCAAGCTCTGCTACAATTAGTACAGATTGGGCTACAGTTTGACGAATCCAAAAGTCAAAACCCATTTGCCTACTACACTGCGGCAGTTACCAATAGTTTTACTCGAGTACTGAACACTGAAAAGCGTAATCAAAACATTCGAGATGACATTTTGGAAATGAATGGTTTGAATCCCAGCTACACACGACAAGGCATTGGCGGCGGTTATGTGAGTGTAGATGGCGGCCACGATGACTGAGCAAATTGACCATTGCTCTAGGGCATGGCAGTTTGCTATACTGTGTAGATGAGTAACTTATTTAAAAAAGCAGCAATCTTTACTGATATCCATTTTGGACTCAAATCAAACAGTCAACAGCACAACGAAGACTGTTTGAATTTTGTCAAGTGGGCCACTGCTAAGGCCAAGGCAGAAGGCTGTGAAACGGCTATGTTTCTCGGTGACTGGCACAACAACCGTGCCAGCATCAATATCGTCACACTCAACTACAGTTTACGGGCACTGGAACATCTAAATGATAATTTTGATCGCGTTTACTTCATTCCTGGCAATCATGATCTTTATTATCGCGATAAACGTGATATCCAATCAGTTGAATGGGCTCGTCACCTCCCGAACATTCAAATTGTTAACGATTGGTTTGTTGCTGATGATGTGGTTATTGCTCCTTGGCTCGTCGGAGACGACCACAAGCGACTATCCAAGCTCAAGGGACAATACATCTTTGGTCACTTGGAGCTCCCGGGCTATTTGATGAATGCCATGGTGGCTATGCCCGATCATGGCGAGGTGCGGCGAGAAGACTTTGGTCATTTTGGACATGTGTTTACCGGGCACTTCCATAAGCGTCAGACCAAAAACAATGTGACCTACATCGGCAATGCTTTCCCCCACAACTATGCCGATGCCGGCGATGATGAACGTGGCCTTACTATACTAGAATGGGGCCAGGATCCAGTGTACCATGCTTGGCCTGATCAACCGCGCTATCGCGTGTTCCAATTGAGCGATGTGCTAAAGAACACCGAAGTCATGTTACAACCCAACATGCACATTCGTGTAAATTTGGACATTGACATCAGCTACGAAGAAGCCAGTTTTATCAAAGAAACCTTTGTGGGCCAGTACAATCTACGTGAGCTCACCTTGATTCCAGCCAAGGTCACTGACTTGACTGAATACGAAATACAGGGCAATATTGAATTTGAAAGTGTGGACCAAATTGTTACTGGTCAACTTACTACACTAGAAAATGGTAAATTTAACAAGAATTTACTGCTAGACATCTACAGAAATCTCTAATGAATTTAGATTTGTATTTTTCAGCTGGAGTCGACTTTGAAGTAATATTTGAAAATCAAGTATTTAATATCAGCAAAGATACAGATTCTATTAGAATTTCATATGATCCTGAATTTGATAAAATTTTCAAATTGAGGTTGCGGTCCGACAATCCACGCATAACAGAACAGCCTGTTGTAGTAAATAAGATTGTGTTTGATGACTTTTGGGAATTGTGCGGCAATAAGATTGCCCGAGGTCAAAATATATATTCTGAGCACTATATAGAGTTTGCAAATTTAAAAAATATCACAGTTGATTATTCAGTAGTTGACAATCACATTCTTTTCTTTACAGGCGAGTTGATATTTTCATTTTCCCACCCAATACATGAATACCTCGACCAAGCATTTTATTAATTTTGGAACTGCCAAGACGGCATCGTCTTGGCTGTACAATAATTTAATGACTTCGCCTGCCATTGACTATCAAGGTATAAAAGAGCCAGGCTTGCACATAGCCAGAAATCTTGAGTCTTACAACAAATATTTTGAAAACAGCCAGTTCAGTTTAAACTTTAATGTCAGTTCTTGGAGATTAGATAGTAATCAGATCAACCAAATATCCAGTAGGGCCACACACAAAAGTATCATATTTAGAAATCCTTATACCTACGCCAACAGCCTGTATAATTTTTGGCAGCTACACAACTGGGATTCAGATAATTTTTTAGATTCTTTTATTCAATTTTTTGATTATGCAAACATAATAAAAAGATTACCAGCAGATATACTGATTCTATACTACGACGATATAAAAAATTCACCGCAGTACACAATGAATCAAATTACAGACTACTTGGAGATAGATACCATTGCCATATCTGAAAATTATGTCAACGTTACCAATTATCAAAAAAATCTAACATTTGACCCCAAGTATATTATGCTATTAAATAATTTCATAGATACTTTTCAAGACTCTGTAAAGAAAAATCTAAGTCATTGGAAGATGGATGTTTAATCAGTTAAAAAGATATTATAGAAATCAATGATAACAAACATCAAATGGTTACAAGTAGAAGCCACAACCAAATGCAATGCCTGGTGCCCGGGCTGTTATCGCAGTCAAGGCGGCTACGGCCTAAATCCTGCATTGGTACTAGAAGATCTGGATGAAAGTGTATTTGAACAATATGTCAAACTCATGCCCAATCTTGAAGTAATTGATTTTTGTGGCACTTATGGAGATGCCATCGCTGCTTATAATATCAAGTCGTTGACAGAAATTGCCAAACAGTATGCTGAAAAGATTATTGTAAGAACTAACGGTAGTTTACGAAATGCCGTTTGGTGGACTCAATATGCCAATATATTAAAAGAGCACAAACATGAAGTTTGGTTTTGTTTAGATGGGCTTGCTGATACACACAGCATATATCGCCAAGGCACTGATTTTAATACCATAATTGATAACGCAAAAACTTTTATGTCAGCGGGCGGTACTGCGGTATGGCAGTTTATTCCGTGGAAGCATAACGAACATCAAATCAAAGACTGTATACGTTTGAGCCAACAGTTGGGATTCAAGCGTTTTGAATTCATACGAGATGTACGTAAAGAATTTCCTTTCAAGCACTATCAAACAGGTGTTGAATTAGATATACAGTCTTGGCAGAGTAATGCTGCGATGAACAAATATGAAAAAGTTCGTCGAGATATAAAAGTCGATTACTGTCGACATCTAGCTCAACCTAGTGTATACTTGAATGCTAACGGAAAGATCAGTAGCTGTTGTTTTTTCAATACTGAGTTATGTTTCGACGACTACAACAATTTGCCTGATATAGCAAAAGAATTACAGGATACTCCCAGAGCTGTATGTATACATCAATGCAGCCGATAATTTATGTTTAAAATAAAAGACCTAACAGTTAAAAACTTTATGAGTGTGGGTAATGCTACACAGGCCGTAAACTTTGATCGCAATGACCTGACTCTGGTACTAGGTGAAAACCTGGACTTGGGCGGCGATGACAGCGGCGCACGTAACGGCACAGGCAAGACCACTATCATCAATGCACTCAGCTATGGCATGTATGGGCAGGCGCTCACAAACATCAAGAAGGACAACTTGATCAACAAGACCAACGGCAAAGGCATGATGGTCACTGTTGATTTTGAAGTAAACGGCATAAACTATCGCATTGAACGCGGACGCAAGCCCAATGTCATGCGGTTCTTCATTGATGATACCGAACGTGAGATCACAGACGAGAGTCAGGGCGACAGTCGCGAAACACAGGCCGACATTGAACGCATGTTGGGTATGAGCCACGAGATGTTCAAGCACATCGTGGCACTCAACACCTATACGGAGCCGTTCCTTAGTTTAAAAAGCAACGATCAACGACTCATGATTGAACAGTTGCTGGGCATTACACTACTAAGTGAAAAAGCCGAACGACTCAAAGAACTAGCCAAAGCCACCAAAGATGCCATCACTGCCGAAGAATTCCGTATCAAAGCAGTAGGCGATGCCAACAAACGTATACAGGATCAAATTGATGCACTCTTACGACGCCAGAATTTATGGAACAGCAAAAAGACAAACGATGTTGCGGCGTTGCAGGCAGCTTATGATGAACTTGCTAAACTCAACATCGAAGCTGAACTATCTGCACACAAGGCACTAGCTGACTATAATGTCAAGCGCAAGGCCATTAATGATCTCAACGGCTGGATCAAGCGTTGTGAGCTGGACGAACGGCGTGAGCAAAAAGATATTGAAAAACTCAAGAGTGACATTGCAGCATTAGAGAATCATACTTGCCACAGTTGTGGGCAAGGGTTTCACGACGACAAACAAGAACAGTTGCTAGAAGACAAACGAGCGGCACTACGAGAAGCAGCTCTACAAGCACTGGCAACCAACACACAGTTAATGGAACATCAGGACGCACTGGCTGAACTAGGTGAATTGGGTGTGATGCCAAAGGTGTTTTATGATAACGAAGCAGATGCGTTTGAACATCGTTCAAGTATGGGCAGCTTACTTGCACAGCTTACAGCCAAACAAAACGAGCAAGATCCTTATGTGGATCAGATCCGTGAGATGCAGGAACAGGCCTTAGAAGAAATTGACTTTGATGTTATGAACCAGCTAGATGAACTACGCACACACCAAGACTTCTTGCACAAACTGTTGACTAACAAGGATAGCTTTATTCGTAAACGTATCATTGATCAGAACTTGAGCTACTTGAATGCTAGGTTAGGACAATATTTAGATCGCATTGGTCTCCCGCATACTGTAAAATTCAACAACGACTTGACTGTGAGCATTACAGAACTAGGACGTGACTTGGACTTTGACAACTTGAGTCGTGGTGAACGTAACAGATTGATTCTATCATTGAGCTGGGCATTCCGCGATGTATGGGAAAGTCTATATCAACCCATCAACTTGTTGTTTATCGACGAGCTGGTTGACAGCGGTATGGATAGTTCGGGTGTTGAAAACAGCCTTGCTATTCTTAAAAAGATGAGTAGAGATCAAAACAAGAGCATTTGGCTTGTGAGTCACAAGGACGAACTAGCAGGGCGTGTTAATAATACACTCAAAGTAGTCAAAGAAAACGGCTATACCAGCTACGATACAGATTTAGAAATTGTATGATTAAAATTTTGCACCTAGAGCCAACAGACGTTTGCCAAGCGGCCTGTCCTCTCTGTGCCCGCGAAACCAGCACTGAATTTGATAAATCAGTACAGCATCATTTGTCAATGTTTGATGTTATTCAAGCAGTAGGGGTTGATGCTATAGCTGGACTAGATAAAATGTTTATGTGTGGTAATTATGGAGACCCAGCTGCTGGGCAACACACACTCAACATCTATAGACAGTTTAGAAAAATAAATCCTAATATAACGTTGGGTATGAATACCAATGGCGCACTACGTAAACCCAATTGGTGGGTTGAGGTAGCAAATATCTTAAACAAGCCCAAAGATTTTGTAGTATTCAGCATCGACGGCCTAGAAGATACAAATCACATATATCGTAAAAACGTAGATTGGCACAAGCTAATGACCAATGCCAAAAGTTTTATTGATGCTGGTGGTAACGCACACTGGGATATGCTGGTCTATCGACACAATCAACACCAAGTTGATGCTTGTGAAGCATTGGCTAAACAGATGGGATTCAAATGGTTTAGAGCCAAGGTCAGTAAGAGACCATATATCGATGGGCTAGAATTTCCTGTTGGATGGCAAAATCCTATCAAAACACAAGGCAATATAGTTTGTCAGGCACTTGAAGAATCTAGTGTTTATATAGACGCACGGGCACATGTTCATCCCTGCTGCTGGCAAGGACATAGGTTGTCTAATTTTGTCACTATGGAACAGGTTAAACTTACATGGAGTACAAATCCGCATCCAGTTTGCAAAGCTACCTGTTCAGGTACCGTTAACAGTTTTAACAGTCAATGGCAACGTGAGGTAAATTTATGTTAGCAACTTGGCATTTTCATATTGAGATTTCAAGCAAGTGTACCTTGCGCTGCCCTCGCTGTGCTCGACAAGAAGTACCCGACACACTGGTAAACACCGAGCTAGACTTGGAGTTTTTCAAACGCAACTTTACTCCCGAGTTTATACAAGCGAATGTGGAAAAGATCACATTCTGCGGCGACGACGGAGACCCCATATATGCACACGATCTGATCCCTGTCATTGAGTACGTCAAAAGCATCAAGCCCGTTGAGATTGTGATAGTTACCAATGGATCACACAAAAAGATCACTTGGTGGCTTGAACTGGGCAAAACCTTAACTGAAATTGACAGCGTACATTTTAGTATCGACGGCTACGATAATTACAGTAATAACATCTATCGTGTCAACAGCGACTGGGACAGCATCATTGCTGGGTTAAAAACCCTACGAGCTATCAGTCGCTGTAAGATTGTTTGGGCAGCTATTGCATTTAAATTTAACGAACATCGTTTGGATTTTATGCAACGATTTGCAAAACAGTTGGGCGTTGATAGATTTCAACTGACAAAGAGCACAAAATTTGGCTCAATATACGATTCTTATGGCACAAACGATGCGCTAGAGCCCAGTAGAGATTTAATTAGCTCTACACATAGATTTGAACGCATCGCTACAGATTATTCATCATGGCAACCTATAAATTTTACAAACCAGCAACTTTATAATAAAATTAGCGGCTCCGCTGAAATTACACCCCTTTGCGCTATTGGTAACAAGGGGCTATACATTGATGCACGGGGAAGATTATTTCCCTGCTGTTGGGTCGCAAATAGATATAATCACAATAACGAATGGCAAACACTGGCAGAACAATTTAACTTAAATCATACAACACTAGAACAAGCACTGGCCCATGAATTTTGGACAGGTGAGTTTCAAACGTTTCGTTGGCAGGAATGTCAAACTAAATGTTCAAGCAGTGTGGTTACTGAAAAATACGCTACCGAATGGTGAGTCATAACTATATGTGTAATGACCTGGTACTATCAAGGAACCCCTGTAGAAACTCTACCCGAAGACTGTGTGGGCTTCGTATACCTCATTACAAATAATCTATCTGGCAAAAAGTACATAGGCAAAAAACTAGCGAAATTCGCAAAAACTTCTTATAAAACAGTAAAACTCAAGAACGGTACAAAGAAAAAGCAAAAGATCCGCAGCAAAGTGGACAGCGATTGGCTTACCTATTATGGCTCAAACGATCAACTAAACCGAGACGTTCAAACTCATGGCACCGAAAACTTTACCAGAGAAATACTTTACTATTGCAAATCAAAAGCAGAATGTAGTTACATTGAGGCTAGAGAACAATTTACACATAGAGTATTAGAATCAACAGATTATTATAACGGACAAATTAGTGTTCGTGTTCATGGCTCCCACATTATAAACAAATTAAACGGATAACGACTCACACAGGTCTTAAAACGTGTGTCTAGCGACAACCTGATAAAAAGGGGGACGGAAGCCTCTGCGCCGTACAGAGCACTTAGCAACTATCCTTGACAGGACGACGACTGGTTAAATGCCCCAGTTTTGCTATTTGAAGACGATTTTTATGGCTGAAAAGACGCTACAGTGATGTAGCAGGTTAATACAGTATGCTGGCGTATACAGTATTAATTGCCGTTGTGATAAGAACTGAGCTCGAGGTACCGGACAACCGCCTCTGTAATTGCTCTAACGCCGGTGACTGGTGTCGACTCGGATGAAGCGAACTATTCATTTTTGCCCTGTGCGGGCAAAGTGTGACTGATAGATCTGGATGAACAGTATATATCGCTTCGCTCAAGTCGCTTCGCTCTAGTTACAGAAAATACAGTTATGAGCGCAAGCGAAATAACAGATGTACGTAGTACATCTTAAAAGAATGACATATATTCAAAAGAAGGGAAGACCTGACTTCTTGGTTGTCTCTAAGTTCTCTTTGACTATTTTGCCTATGATATCACGTTCATTTGCACTCAGCATGAATGCGTCATCATAGCTGAGTCCTCCGCGCATGTACCAACAAAATCTGAGTGCTTCTTCTTTGAGGGCTTTTGTCTCTTTGTCGAACTTACCAATGTATTCAACAATCTCAGAGTTGTCTAGAGTCAAAAGCCTTTGCCGAAAAAACTTGCATAGTCAAATTGAATGCTCAATGAAAAGTTTGCTTGGCAAGCAGTACATTGCACAGTCATGGGTTTGAGCGCAGTGATATCTGCATATTCTTTGATACGATCTTGCAGTTTCTTTAGTACGCTAGTTTCAGCATTTGCATAGTATTCAGAGATGTACTTGGGATCAGTCACACGTTCTGTACTGTTTAAAATAACAGCTTCTGTACAGTAGACAATGTTCTTGATACTGAGATCAACCAGTTTTTCCAAATGTAGACCGTACTGCTCTTTCTTTTGCTCATCGGTGGCATCTGATGTGCTCAACGACTGTATATAACGTTGTTCTTCAAATGCAGCAGTGCCTGCACGACTTACCTGCAAGTAATTCATGGGTTTCAGTTTAATTGAAATTTCTTGATTGATACGCAGCTCAGTGTCGTAGTCGGGCATTGGTATGGTGTCAAGTATACTGCTCAAGTTGATATCATATTCGTGTTCATTCTTGCAGTGAGGACAAACTGATTCAATACCCATCGATCCACCATAGCTGGCGATACGCACAGCAATCAAGATAGCATCAACATCAACACTGGGCATTTCCCAGGCATTTTTGATATTTGGGCAGCAGCTCTGTATCACATTAACAACACTGGTTCCATCAATTAGGGCATCAGGAGTTTTCAGTGTGATCTCATCTCGTGTGGTCATAGGATACACGGGAATCTTGCCAGTTACTGGTAAATCCAATGCGCCATCAGGCCAGTACTTGCCACCGCTGATCAGGCGTGTAAAAATAGCAGGTTGCCTAAAATGTTTGGCTAACGGGTTATTTCCGGCAATTTGGTTGGGTATTGCTTGTGGAGCAAATTGTGTCATGTTTTTTCCTATAAATACTTGATATACTAACATATTTATAGGACTAACATGGCCGACGAAATTGATCGCGAAAAAGCCGCCCAGCATGAAAAAGACATGAAGCGGAGCAAAGAACAAGAAAAGCGCGATAAAGAAGTAGCAAAAGCATTGGGACTCTGGACAGATGAGTTGGAAACTTCTACGGAAGTTATGGAATCTTCTGCCGCCAAGTTTAGTGGAGTTATAGTTGGCGGGCTAGTCAAGAGCTTTATGGGTGCAGCTACCAGCGCTATGGCCAGCGGAGATGCCATGGCCACAGCCGCCAGCTTTATGAAAAGCAACATCGATACGATGGGCGCAGGATTCAAAGTTGGCACTGATGCCATGATACGAATTGGTAATCAAATGGCCAAAGAAGGCAACAACAATGGTCGTTACATGGCTGCTGCTGGGCAGGCGCTGGGCGGACTAGTTGGTGCTATACAAGAATTAACCAAAGCTGGCATTGACTTTATGCTGAAAGAAACCAACAAGATGATTGATGGTTTCCGACAAATGTCGTCTGTGGGTGCAGTCTATAGTGGCGGGCTAGAGGCCATGACTGCCACTGCACTTGGTGCCGGTATGACTGTAGAACAGTTTAGCAAATCAGTTGCAGCCAATACTGAAAACTTTACCAAGTCAGGTCTAGGCGTTGCAGAAGGCAGCAAAAAAATGGCAGCGGCCATGAAAGCTGGTGGTGATGCTGCACGTAACGGTATGTTTGCTCTGGGCATGACCATGGAAGAACAGGCTGATGCTTATGCAGCTACCATGGCACGCTTGGCTGGGCCTGCAGGTAAGCTACAGGCCAGCGACGAACAAGTTGCAGCATTGACAGAACAGTATGCACGTGATCTTAAACTAGTAGCAGACTTGACAGGCAAGAGCGCAAAGGAACAGCAACAAGAAGCCGAAGCCAGATCAAACAATTTCAAAATGCAACAAGAACTGGCCAAGATGGATCCTATTGCACGTGACAAGTTTAATAAAGCATTAGGTGCAATGACTGAAGACAGTGCCAAAGCCATACAAGATCGTATAGCTCACGGCGGTGCAGTTACAGATAAAAACGTGGCCATACTAGAACAGGCAAGCCCTGCACTTAAGGCCATGCACGAAGAAGAATTCAGATTGGCCCAACAAGGCAAACTGGATGCCGAAGCTGAAATGAATCTGCGTAAAAAATACGGAGATCAAATTGAATCACAGTTGGCCAATCAAGGTGCATTGGCCACTGCGGCACAGCACGGGTATTCAGGACTGGACGAAATGGCTACCAAGGCCATGAAAGAATACGGCAAGATGGGCAGTGCCAACGTTCAAGAAGAAAAAGACAAGATTGCAAAACAGCAAAAAGCTGGTAAAGAAGGTAAAGATACTGCCGCTGATCTAATGTCTGCACAGCAAGACATGGCCAAACAGATGCAAAAAATTGCAAGTGATCACTTGCCAGCTTTTAAAGATGCGTTGATTACCACAATTAACCAGATCAAAGGTGCTGTGGGTGTTGCTGCTGGCGGAGGATCTTGGTTAGCCAGTGCAATGAGTGGATGGACTGGAATGATAGTACAGGCAATTGTAGCAGGGTTTGGTGCCCTTGCAGGAACCGCAGTAGCAGCCAAAGGTGCGGCTAGTGTAGGTGGATCAGTACTTGAAAAAACTCTAGGCGGAGCTGGTGGGGCACTGGAAAAAGTTGGAGGAGCTGTGGGCGGAGGCGCCGGCGGCGGCATTGGCGGGGGACTAAAAGGCCTTGCTGAAGGATTCGCTTTGTTGGCAAATTCTGCAACACTGGCAGGTATGGCAGCATTTACACTAACAGCAATGGGACTGGGCAAAGCGCTAGAATATGCTGCACCTGCTATTGAAGCAATGGGCAAAGCAGCCAGTGCAGTTCTAGGTACTCTAGCTGATAGCCTGATCAAAATGGCAACTGAAGTCAACCCTTTGCAGTTGCTGGCCATTGCTCCGGGCATAGCTGCTGTTGGTATAGCCATGTTGCCGTTTGGTGTTGGAGGAGCATTAGCGGGACTAGTAAGTGGTGCAGGCGGGTTTGATGCTGTGGTAGCAGGCGTACAAAAATTTGAGCAGTTGGATCCCAATCGGTTGATGGCAGTAGCTGGGGCAATGAAAAAGATCAATGAGAGCTTGCCTACAGCAGCAGATCTAGCCAAGATGGCAGCAGTTGGTGTACTAGATCACATGTTTGGCAGCGGAAACAAAACTGGTGGCAGTACCAGCGGAGGAGAAACTAACACAGCCAAACTCATGCAGGACATGTTGAAAGAACAAAAACAAACCAATGATTACCTACGTGCCAGTGTGGACCTCAACAAGAAGATTCACAACGCAGTTGCATAACGTGTGGTAAATATTGCACAGTAGGAATATATAATGGCCGATAATAGATTTTATGTCTATCAATACTTAACTGAAGAAGGTACTCCTTATTATATTGGTAAGGGAACTGGAAATAGAATTAATGTTAAGCATGGTGTTGATCTACCGCCAAAAGAACGTAGAGTAATCATTGAAAATAATTTAACCAACGAAGCTGCTAAAAATTTAGAAAAAGATTTAATCTTAAAATATGGTAGAAAAGTTGATGGTGGGATATTAGAAAATATTAAAATAAATCAATGGGCATGTTATGCTGGATGGAAACATTCTCTGGAATCAATTGAAAAAATACGACAAGGAAATCTAGGCAAAGTTAGAACTGAAGAACATAAGAAAAACTACAGTAAACCTAAAACTGCTGAACATGCTGAAAAAATAAGACAAGCTAATTTAGGAAGACCGTACGATCCAGTTAGAGCTGCAAAGATATCGGCTACACTTAAAGCAAGAAATAAAGCAATTAGGGAATCATTAAATGCCAACTAAAACTCAGGGCCCAACAGGAGGATCTTGGAAAAAGTACTTCAAAACCGGTAATCTACAAGGACAGACTAGTCCAATGGGCAGCACTGCCCAGGCAGTAAACCCAGCGTATCGTGCCACAGCCAGCACACTACCTGAGGTGTACATTGGGCACCCAAACCGTATTGAGCGTTATAATCAGTACGAACAAATGGACATGGACAGTGAAGTTAATGCTGCACTGGACATTTTAGCTGAATTCTCAACACAGAAGAACGATGAAAACCTCAGTGCATTTGACATACACTTTCACGAAAAGCCCACCGACAACGAAGTCAAGATTATCAAAGAGCAGCTACAACAGTGGATCACACTGAACGAATTTAACAAACGTATTTTCAAAATCTTCCGTAACTCCATCAAATACGGCGATCAAGTGTTTATACGTGATCCAGAAACATTCAAGCTGTTCTGGGTTGAAATGTCAAAAGTTACCAAAGTTATTGTTAACGAAAGCGATGGCAAAAAGCCCGAGCAGTATGTTATCAAAGACATTAACCCCAATTTCCAAAACATGACTGTAACCGCAGTCAGCACGTCAGATACGTTTACTAACCATCCACAAGTTGGCGGTCCGTCGGGTGCTTATGTGCAACCACGCAGCCCGTATAGTGGTGGATCAAGATTCAGTCACGCACAAAACGAAGCAGTTATCAACGCAGAACACGTGGTACACTTGAGCTTGACTGAAGGACTTGACATTTTTTGGCCGTTTGGTAACTCAGTGTTGGAAAACGTTTTCAAAGTATTCAAACAAAAAGAACTACTAGAAGACTCAATCATTATCTATCGTGTGCAACGTGCTCCAGAACGCCGTATGTTCAAGATTGATGTGGGCAACATGCCAACACACATGGCCATGGCCTTCGTAGATCGTGTAAAGAACGAGATCAGTCAACGCCGTATTCCCACACAAACACAGGGCGGCGTCAACATGATGGATGCCACATACAATCCATTGCAAACCAACGAAGATTACTTTTTCCCACAAACAGCCGACGGACGTGGCTCTAGTGTAGAAGTATTGCCCGGTGGACAGAACTTAGGTGAGATCACAGACTTGAAGTTCTTTACTAACAAGCTATTCCGTGGACTACGCATCCCTGCCAGTTACTTGCCAACAGGTATTGACGACGGAACACAAACCATGAGTGACGGTAAAGTAGGCACAGCTCTTATTCAAGAGTGGCGCTTTAACCAGTACTGTAAACGTCTACAAAGCATGGTTATTGACAAGCTGGACAATGAATTCAAGATGTTTATGCGCTGGAGAGGCATCAACATTGACGGTCAAATCTTTGAACTGCACTTTAACGAACCACAAAACTTTGCACAGTATCGCCAAGCCGATATTGATAGCGCTAAAATTGCCACATTTACACAGCTTGAACAGTATCCTTATCTAAGTAAACGTTTCTTGATGAAGCGCTATTTGGGCCTAAGCGAGATGGAAATGAGCGAAAACGAAATGATGTGGGCCGAAGAAAAAGGCAAAGCAGAAAGCGCAGATGCTGGCCAAGCCAACTTGCGTAACGTGGGTGTTACTCCTGGCGGACTTGCCAACGATCTCGGCAATGTTACACCTGAAGCAGGCGCAGAGGGTGCAGGCGGAGCACTAGACACTGGGGCAGAAGCAGGAGCACCTGCCGCTGGCGCTGCACCAGCCAGCCCACCGGGCGTAATGTAATCCATATTACATAAATAACACTATGTTTGTAACCGACCTATTTGAATCTCCTGAGCCAGCCAAGCCTGGCTATCAGTCTGAGGCCGATGATAATACCGTCATGAAATTGTCGGATCTACGCAAAACAAGACTAACACTAGCACACCTAAATCGCTTGAGAATGGCCAACGATGTGCGTAAATTTGAGTTTGAAAAGAAGATGAAAGACACCCAAGAACAGTACGGAGC
>Ga0208739_1000130_pt1 | contig 27990 bp, 40 predicted proteins | sample CryBogCBE27Jul09_FD_184566 | JGI IMG/M metagenome (GOLD analysis project Ga0208739, IMG submission 184566) | Freshwater microbial communities from Crystal Bog, Wisconsin, USA - CBE27Jul09 (SPAdes) (version 2) | ecosystem: Environmental > Aquatic > Freshwater > Lake | place: Crystal Bog... | reverse complement strand
ATAATCACTTGACTCATAATATCTCCTTAAATTCCATGATTGGCAAAATCGCCATGAACCATATCCCTAGCCAACTGGATAAATTCCGTAGCTAAAGCCAAATCTTTAAAATTACCTAACGACTTACGCTTACCATTTATTGAAATGGATGCTGTCCAGCGTTTGTCCCTAGAGTTCCAATTAACACCTTTTACACCGCTTTTATTATCTTTGCGTAATACAGCATTTTGATTGTTTTCTGCACGACTAGCAAGACGCAAGTTTTCAATGCGATTATCGGCACGATTATTATTAATATGGTCTAAAGTTCCATCTTCAAAATCTTTGTTAAACATTTTCCAAATTACACGATGTTCCATGTGTGGGTGCTGGTCAATAGACACTTTGCGATAACCTAATGGATGCAATGTACCTGCTCTTTTGCCAGCCAAATGATTCATTGACCGCCCCATAGAGTCAGCTTTGCCAGCTTTATGAAAAAGCATACCATCCCTGTATTCAAACAGGCTATGTAGTTTTTCATAAGGAGGCATTACTTGTGACATTATTATTCCTTATCTATAAAATGAAGCACATAACAAAGAAGTATCGGCATTTGCACCGCTACTCATATTATTTACACTAAATTGCATTGATGTTGTAGTGTATGCAGCAAGTGTATTGAACATCATTTTTATTCCCCATTGAGTTGAACCATCTGTTCCATTGTAAATTCCACAAGTTCCAACTGAAGAATAATTAGTATCTATAAAAGCATTAGTAAAATTAACTTGATATTGCCCAGTTGTTACTTTTGTTACAGATGACACATTGTATGAAGCACGAATAGTAGGGCTTGATGGTGTTCCATTAAAGTTTACCCAAGCCTTTGCACTACCATAAATGGCATTATCCATTGCGGTGCTATTGCCAGCACCATCTTGTAAAGTATCTGCTACGATTGTTCCTGCCATGATTTATCCTTTATGCGTGGAAGAAAACAACTGTTGATGGGTCGGAATCATATACACCGGTAGAAACAAAAGCAATTCTACAACTTGATGCAGTCAGCCCAGATGTTGAGTTTCCAGTATTTAGCGTTCCATTATAAAAAGCTAAATTTCGTTGATTTCCTGATGCGCCCATGCCAGCAGCAACATAGTTGGCATCAGAAAAAGCTACACCAAAGTTAATTGTGTAATCACTAATAGCATTTCTAGTAACTGAAGAAACATTAAAAGATGATTGAATTGCACCAGTAGAACCTAAAAAGTTTACCCATGCTTTAGCAATACCCATATAAGCATTTTGAGTGCTAAAAACCCCAGTATCTGTATTGATTGTATTTGCGACTATTGTGCCAGCCATAATTTTTCCTTAAACGATTACCCAGCGTGAGCCAGTAGAAACGGTTACCACAATGCCGGTGTTGATAGTAACGGGCCCCGTACTCATTGCGTTGTAGTTTGCCGGCAACGTGTAGTTAGCCGAGACAGTGTTTGCGTTAGTATAAAACGGCGCCGTGGACGTTGCGGTGTATCCACCACTAGCAGACACCGTTGTTGCTGACACACTACCACCAGACTGGTTTGTCGCGGTGCCGACGGTGAGGCTAGACGCGGTGCCGGTCAGCCCGGTACCGGCGCCAGAAAAACTGCTACCTGTTACGGTGCCGTTTACCAGCAAGTTGCCTACGCCCGCGTCTGTTGACGTGCCGATCGACACGCCGCCAGCGCTAGAGATGCGCATACGCTCCACGGTAGCTGCCTTGAACACCACCGGTGCGCCTACGTCCGTACCAAACACGAACAGCGTGTTGGTTTGGTCCCAGTACATCTGCGCCTTTTCGGTGCCGTTGTTGTACACCGACAAGGTGGTAAACTGCTGACCGCCGTTATCAATTGACAGGTTGTTTGAGTTGCCGCCCTTGACGTACAAGGTGGCTGGCGTAGACGTAGAGCCAATTGACACGTTGCCGCTGGCGTCTTTGTAGAACTGACCAGAACCTAAGTTAACAATACCAGTACCGCCAGTAAGTGTTGTGCTGTAAGTAATGCTGGTTGCGTTTACTGAACCACCGGACAGGTTGGTTGCTGTGGCTGCAGTTCCACTAATGCCGATTGGCCACGTGCCAACTGCGTTGGTTCCTGAGATTCCAGGGGCGCCAAGTGTGTTAAACGAAATGGTTCTAGCTACGGAACCGTTAAAGGTAGTTGGTGATGATGCGCCACTACCGCTGTCGTTAAATGTTGCCGCGTTGGCTGTGCTTGATGCTGGGGCGCCAGAGTATCCACTGATACCGCTATAACCAGAAACACCAGATCCAGAATAGCCAGAGAATCCTGAGAAGCCACTGTAGCCGCTGTAGCCCGATGCTGCTGTCGCACCAGAGTAGCCTGATACGCCAGAGTAGCCAGATAAGCCAAGACCACTGTAGCCACTAAAACCACTGAAACCGCTGTAGCCTGATGTACCACTAAATCCACTGTAACCAGATGCGCCGGTTGTTCCTGATACGCCGTTTGAACCACTGTAGCCACTAAAGCCACTGTAGCCTGAGTTACCAGTTGGGCCAGTTGATCCATTGATACCGCTGTAACCAGATGTACCAGATCCGCTGTAGCCAGAAAAGCCTGAGAAGCCAGAGATACCGCTGTTACCTGTTAAACCACTGTAGCCACTAAAGCCCGAGAAGCCACTATAGCCAGACACGCCAGATCCGCTATATCCAGATACACCAGACCCACTGTAACCACTGAATCCGCTGTAGCCTGATATACCACTGTAACCAGAGGTGCCTAAACCACTATATCCACTAAAGCCGCTAAAACCACTAAAACCAGATGCGCCGGTAGAAGATGTCCAGTAAAAGCCACTACCGTTCCATCCAAGATAAGTGCCAGACACACTTGGTGCGGCCATAAACACAGTGGAGCTTACACCGTTTTGGTAAGGGATTTGGCCTGATGTGCCACCCGATAGATTGCCTGCTGCCGCAGCGCCAGCTGCGGAGGCAAGCAGTGTTACTGCGCCGCTGGTGTTCTTAAAGTACATCTTGCCGTCGGTGATGTTAAGTGCCAGCTCACCGTTTACAAGGTTGCCTGCCGTCGGGGCAACCCCAGAGGTGGCGCTGTAGTACAACGAAATTGGTGTGTAGCCGGATTGGGCCATGTTTTATTCCTTTAGGTGCTCTAGTATTTCTTTTGGTTTTACAAAGCGATCGTTACTGTGTTCGGTGGCCTCCCACCATATAAACTGATTTTCTACTAAACATGATCGGTCTTTTAGTAGGTTAATATTTTCTGGGTGTCCAAATATCAGCGGATCAGATGGCCCCCATAATACGATGCCGGGTACTCCTTCATCCCAAGCTAAATGTTGAAAAAAACTATCTACTCCAATCCATGTCTTACATTGCCATAGTAATTCTCGCAAAGCTGGAATCGGTAAATTCTTTCTAAAATCTGGTACTAATTGCTTTTCACCCTCAACGCCAATTTGCACAACATGTATAGTTTTTTGCAATTCTTGTACAAGTTGTTCCCAATATGGATAGTTTTTTGGGTTTTCTTTATTTGTTCTTAGTTTTTGTGCATACGGGGAGATGATAATCATAAGTACATCTTCCGGTATGCTTTTTCTAAACTATCTTTCCACTTCCACTGGTCCATCTTCTTGTAGACGTTCCACGGGTCAAGATCACCAAACAGCTGCACTGCCTCTGCTATTGACCTACCGGGAACCACTTCAGGGTAACAACTAAAAACTTCAGCGTTAGGTATTGAAGGAAGTATGCGGCTGAATACAATATGGTCACCAAGGCCACAATTGAGAACCACAATGGTACGATCACGGTACTGCAAAATATTTCTAAAAATCTGTTCATCATGCTCATACATTTCCTTCCTTGTCTCGCTACGAATCCCTCCGTCAGGATTCTTCATGTGCCAGGTAATGGCGTTTGGTACTACTAAAATGCTATAACCTTTTTGTTGCAGCTGAAAAGTAAACAACGTCTCTTCTCTGTGCGCTACCCTAGATAGTCCTAAATTATAATCTGTTACACCAGCACGATATAAAAATGAACAGTGTAGATGATCAACTTCTTGGGCTACATTAAACTTGCCCCACTGGATGTTTGGTTCTGAATCAATGTTATCAATTCGTCCAGTTATGCCAGCGGTGTTTGGTATGTGTGGTGGTGTCCAAATATGACTACCCACAGCACCCAAATCGGGCCACATATCAATCCAACGATACAACTCTTCTAATACATTTGGTTCTGGCACCGCGTCATCGTCAACGCGCCAAACCCAATCAAAACCCGCTAGGTTGGCTCGTTGGTGGATGTGGTGCTGACCTTTTTTGTCAGCGTACTGCCACTCCCATGCAATACCCTTAATATCTAACATCTGAAAAAAGTGCTGGTACAAAAACTCTTTTCGCATGTCCTGCGGCTCGTCATTGTCATCGTAGACAATCAGCTTATCAACCGGCTTGGATTGGTTAATGATGGCATTTAATACTAAGGGCAGTGTTGTGAAGTACCTACCCCGTGTTGCCACGGAACATAGTACTTTACTCATTGTCCCACCTGCAGATCATCAAGTTGCCCGGATTGCTCTGGTCTACTTGGCGCATTGCCGAGGAAATATTACCCTCAAAGTCGATGTACTCAAACGTAAATCCAGGGAAGTCTTTTTCAGTCAACCCATGCAGCTTGTGGTGCTCTCCCCAGAAGCCCTTTGGCTCGTTGTGAGGCACGGTAATTAAAAGGCGTTTGCAGTGCCCTTTTAGCCTCTCTACGAGCTCTAAACCGTTGTCTAGGTGCTCCACTACCTCGAACGCTATAATCGTGCTGTAGCGCCCCAAATCGAATGTATTAATGTCGGCGCGATAAAACGTTGCATTATCAGACCACTGTTGTTCTTTGGCTACGTTTATAATAATTGGGTCGTAGTCAAGGCCAATGTAGGCTTGCGTGTTTAAGAACTGGTAACCGTAGCCTGTAGAGCATCCAATCTCAAGCACCGAGCCCGGTAGTACGTTTTTCCCCGCCCATTCATATCTTTGGGTTTCACGGGGAAACACTGGATCACCTTTGAGGAATACTGCCCGCTCGTAGTTGTTTGACAGGCGCCAGCGGTACCAGTCTAAGTTGTATTCCTTTGCTAACCGAAGTTCGTTTAGCAAAAACTTGTTGCCCCAGTCTTGTACCAGCTGCGGGTCGTGCATCGTGCCCTCGGCCTTGTGGTAGATTGGAAACTGACCATTATCCCAGTTTGCGTCCATCGTAAACCCAGCATCTTGGGCTTTTAGGCAAAACTCAATGTCTTCGCAGCCACCGGTGCTGTATTCTTCGTTAAGGTAGCCAATCGTTTTAAACACCTTGGCGTCAATTAACACACAAAAGAACACCGCAAAACGGCGCTGGGTAATGGGTGAGAACTGTGTCCACACAGAGCAAATATCAGCACCACTGTCTAGCTTTTCAATCCAATCTGGCCCCAATAGCTGGGTGTCGTTGTTAAGGAGGATGATTTTGTCCCCCTTAGCCTTTTTAATGCCCCTGTTTGTAGCCACTGCAAACCCAGCGGGTGCCGGATCCCAAATAGCATCAAAGTGGGGTATTGCGCTTGCCAGATAGTTAATGTACTTATCTGTGTTATCTGTACACCCGTTGGCGCTGATAATCAGCTCTACATCGGTCAAGTCGGTGTACTTAATAATCGAGTCTACACACGGCTTTAAGTACTTCTCACAATTATTGTAAGTCGGTATTACAATGCTGTATTTCATGTTTTCCTTACGGGTTCGTACGAACCTATATTATATCATCTTACTACCACTAATACGCAAAAAAGTAAAAAATTGACTATTGTTTATCAAATAAATTTAAAAAATTTGACAGGTTTGACGAGATAAACCAGCCTGTGTTATTTCCAGAATTGGTGGAATAGTAAGCGTCCCACGCAGCACCGCCGGTAGCTTTGCTGTCTTGAATGTTTAAATAGTTGACAGATACTTGACCGCTTGTTTTACTAATAGTAGCTTGTGTTCCTGGTACTGTGCTATTCAATGTAACTAAATTACCAGCAGTACCGTTTACGTTAAAGTTGGTTACGTTAAGCTGCGTTGCAGTTGCCAATAAAGAAATAGTACAAGGCTGTGTTGTATTTGTCAGGGTTGTAATTGTGTTTGAGGCAGATGCTTGACCAATATTAAGCGTTCCAGTACCACCCATAGTAACTTGAGGAAATACTCCTATTGGAGCATTAAAAAACGTAGTAGCAGAGGTAGTAAATACAATGTTTGAGCCTGTTAAATTGTAAGTTGTATTAGTGTTTGAGCCAGAAAATCCTGAGCTTGAAGTACCGCCAGAAATAGTTACTGTGCTATTAGTTAAAGTTAATGTTTTAGTACCAGTGTTTTGAAAGTTAAATATTGCGCAGTTTAGTGCATATCCACCAGTGCTAAATGTTCCACCAGTAAATGTAAATTGCCCTGTGCTAACAGAAGATGTTAAAGTTAATGGCCCAACTAATGTCAAACTTCCTGCGGCTTGTTTTAATATATTAGTGTCTAATAAATAACCATTGCTAGTAAATGTTTGGCTATTTGTTGCTGAACCAAAAGTAAATCCGTATGTTGCGCTGTTTGCACCAAATCCTGTAGCGACCCCTGCTGCTGGCAATACAAGGTTTTGATAAATAACTGCGTTACCGGTACTAGCTGGAACTATTCCAAATGTGCCTGTAAAACCAGTAAAGTCTATTGTTTGATAGCCACGATTTCCATTAATTTGAAAGTTATCAGAACCAGCAGTAATGTAAAAGTTAAGTGCGTTTGCTTCTGTTTGTTGTTGGCTAGTTATAACTCTAGTACCTACTGAACCAGAATATGTACAATTAATTTTACTTGTGCCTGTGTAAGTAAATGGGGTAGATGCCGTACTAAGGTTTGACCAAATGGTAGCATTGTTGCTAGCTATATTAATTGTTCCTGTTCCAAATAAAATACTATGCGGGGCAGAAGTAATAGCTGTAAAAATTCCTGTAGTAAATGTTTTGTTATTTAAGTCTAATGTTCCGCTATTAAAAGCTAATGTTCTACTAGTACCCATTGTCATTGCGTCTTGAAGCTGGACTGTACAACTAGCTAGGCTAATAGTTCCAAAAGTAGTTACTGTTCCTGTTATAGAACTTGAATAAGTAAGTGTTGTATTAGATGATGAAGTTACAGTAAAAGTGCCGTTATATTCAGCTGGAACTACGTTTGCTACAGTAATTTTTGAGCCGACCGCAGGAAATGAAAATGCAGCAGAATAAGTTACTGTTACTGTACTACCATTGCCAGTAATAGCCGTAGGATTTACAGTTCCCCCAATATTAATTGGAAAATCAAGTGTGACGTTATTAGTAGTAATATTTTGCTGATTTAAACCAGAAAAAAGGTTAGTTACGTTTGTTCCAGCAGTTATTGTCATTCCAGAAGCTAAAGTGTAGTTTCCGTAAACATATAATGTTGAGTTTGCAACTGTATTAGTAGAGCCTGAACTAAATATTAAGTTTTTAATATAGCTACCATTATTAATGGTAATAGCATCACCTGATGCAGAAAAAGTAAAACTTACAGCACCAACTTCTCCTACGCTACCAGCCGTAGTTGAATGAGCTATTATTCTTGTTCCTGTAGAACCTGTATAAGTTAAATTAACTTGAGGTGTGCCAGTTAAAGTAAAGCCCGTAGCAGTCGCCATATTCCATACAGTAGCCGCATTGCCTGTAACTGTAATATTTCCAGTACCAAAAGCAATCGAACGAGTATTGGAGTTTGTTGAGCTAAAAATGTTACAGCTTAAAGTATAAGTGCTTAAACTGATTGCACCTGAAGTAAATGTAAATGTTCCTGTATTGCTAAAGTTTGCACCCAAATTAAAAGATACTGTTCCTGCTGATGGGTTTGCTAAAGTAACTGTTGTTACTGTATTAGTAGTAGTTACAGTAACTGCATAAGAAGCTCCTGCAATTCCAGAGTTAGTATCAAAAACAACTGTGTCACCAGTTGTAGGATTATTGGCAGTTGGTGTTCCGCCAGAGCTAGTAGCAAAGTGTGTATTACCTGTTGTTGACCAAGTACCTGCTCCAGTTACCCAATAGTATGTAGCCATTTATTATTCCTGAAACACAGGGTTATCTACAGGAGTGGTAATAATCTTGTACCACTTATCAAAACGGGCTTGCTTCATTGCCTCAATTTCTTCAGGCGTAAGCGTGTTGTCATCATCTAGGATTAGTGCATCACTAAATGTGTACCCGTTTTGTGTGATTGTGTAATCAATTATCATTATTGTTGCGCGGTTGCTACTGCGTCCCAAAAAGTATCTTGACTGTTATAAATGCAACCAATATATAAAACTTTACCCGCAACCGTTGTTACCGGCAACGTTACACCAACCGCGCGATACGCGCCACTGGTAGTTGTCCAAGTAAGTGCTTGTGCGGTTCCGTTATCTTTAATGCGAATAATTAATTTTTGTCCGTCTGTTGGAGTTCCAGAGGGAGTTGCAATTGTTGCCGAAGTTGCCAACGCGGTTACTTCGTATTGAGTAGCCGTGTTTGGAGTTGGTGTAATGGTTGTTGCGGTGGTAATGCTGGCGGTTAAAATTGTTGCAGGGAATCCTGAGTACCCGCTGTATCCTGACGTACCACTGTACCCAGAAACACCAGATCCAGAGTATCCAGAAATACCAGAGTAGCCAGAAATACCAGAGTAACCAGAAATACCAGAATAGCCAGAAACACCAGATCCAGAATAGCCAGAAACACCAGATCCAGAGTAGCCAGAAGTACCAGAGTATCCAGAAGTACCAGAATATCCAGAAGTACCAGAGTATCCAGAAACACCAGATCCAGAGTATCCAGAAATACCAGAGTAGCCAGAAATGCCAGAATAGCCAGAGATGCCAGAGTATCCGGAAACACCAGATCCAGAGTAGCCAGAAGTACCAGAGTATCCAGAAGTACCAGAATATCCAGAAGTACCAGAGTAGCCAGAGTATCCGGAAGTACCAGAGTATCCAGAGATGCCAGAGTAACCAGAAATGCCAGAATAGCCAGAAACACCAGATCCAGAATAGCCGGAAACACCAGATCCAGAGTAGCCAGAAGTACCAGAGTATCCAGAAGTACCAGAATATCCAGAAGTACCAGAGTAGCCAGAGTATCCGGAAGTACCAGAGATGCCAGAGTAACCAGAGTATCCAGAAATGCCAGAATAGCCAGAGATGCCAGAGTATCCGGAAACGCCAGATCCAGAATAGCCAGAAACACCAGACCCAGAATAACCAGAAACACCAGATCCAGAATAGCCAGAAGTACCAGAGTATCCAGAAATACCAGAATAGCCGCTAAAGCTAGAGTACCCAGAAATACCGCTGTACCCAGAATAGCCACTAAAGCTAGAGTATCCAGAAGTGCCAGAGTATCCAGAGATGCCAGAATAACCGCTGTATCCCGACACGCCGCTGCCGCTATAACCCGATACTCCGCTACCAGAGTAGCCAGAGTAGCCAGAAAAGCCGGATTTACCAGAATAGCCAGAGATGCCAGAGTAGCCACTAAAGCCAGAAATACCAGAGTATCCAGAAAAGCCTGAAGAACCAGAAACAGGACCGACAACCTCGGTTGATCCGTCGCTAAAATAAATGGTTAGGTTACCCGTTGTTGGGTCGTAAATAATGTTGGTAATTAATTTGCCGGGCGAGGCAGCATTGGCGATCTGGGAAACAGACGCCTGTTTTGTTACACCATTTTGTACTACAACCGTTTGCTCTATGCCGGTTAGGCTTGTTGCTACGGGTAGTTGCGTTATTGGTAAATTTGCCATTTATTTTATGTGTAAGTAAATGCTCCGTGCAACGTTGCTGTTCCGTAAGTGGAACTGGCAGAAACGTCAACAAGACCGGTTACAATATATGCGGGGGTGGTAGCTACAATTTGTGTTGGTGAATTTATTGTAAACGTTGCGTTTACTCCACCAAACTTGATGTTGGTGATGTTCACAAAATTAGAGCCATTAATTGTTACGCTTGTGCCACCAGCTTTAGGTCCAGTAATTGGACTAATGTTGTAGAGCGCTGGCGATAGTGGGGGTGGTGCGGATATATACTGACTGTTTAGGTTCAAGTCACCAGGAGCACCAGCTTGGCCGTACGGCGCACCCTCAATGTACAAGTTGTCATATTGTACGTTGGTGTTTGGGGCGCCTTGTTGGTCAATTAAATTTGGAGCAATTGCAATAGACACGTCAGGGCGCGGAAAACGTAATGCAATGTTTTCGGTTTGAAGCGCAGGCAAACGCCATGGGTCGAAGTTATCTAGGTCGTCCTTACACACCCGCATGCCAGGGAAGTTTGGATCTGGCATAAGGTCCACATAGGCGAACTTCCTATTGCAGCGGTCACAGACCGCTACAGATAGGACAGAGTTACCACGGGTGTCAAGGTAGACAGGCATTTAACTGCCTTAAGCGGTTAAACCGTCGTTCTTGATTAGCTTACCAGCAATGATAACGCCTGCAGCCACTGTAGTAGCTGTGCTTGTTACTAATTGCCACTGAATGTCAGTTTTTTCTACGTAAGCAAATGGATCGGATGACCTATTGGCTGTATAAATAGACACAAATGGTTGTTGTAAAACAGTTAACTGAACACCGTTTGTATTATTTTTAGCTTGCACTTTGTAAGTTACAATGTTGGCAGATGTGTAGCTATTTGAGGTATTAACTTCTGCTAAATCTAAATAGAAAGTATATCCAGCTGGTACAGTGTAAACTGTGCTTTGTGACTTTCCAATTCCAGCGTTAATTTGAGAAACAGTGTTGCTACTTTGTTTTAAAGTAATTGTTCCCACATTAGTTACTTGGCTTGTACCTGGTGATACTAGTATCATGCTGTTGACACGGAAATAACTATTAACTGTAGTTACCCCGGTTGTACCGTTTAAAGCTAATGTTTCTGAAATAATAGCAAAATTAGAATCTAATCCGGAAATAAAAACTTTTGCTGAAGTATTGTCAGAAGCAGAGGTACTTACTAGTGTTAGTGTTGAAGCTGTAGTAATGTAGGTATACGCAGTTGCGTTTTCCCAAACAGGAATAGCAGTATTACCAACCGCAGCTTGATATCCAAAAAGACTTAATGTCTGGTGGCCGGCAATTTGATTGCGTGAAACTTGCAAATCAAATGGCTCGTATGCACCTTGAACGCTTACAGAGCTAAAAGGGGATGGTACTGGTAATAAATTTGATACTAAGTTCGATGCCATAATTAATTTCCTTAAATGTTAAAGTAGGGGGATTGCTCCCCCTAGGCAATTAATTACGAGTTGGTGTAGCCAGAACCGATTGGTGTGATTGAACCATCAACGTTACGTGGTGTATAAGATACATCAAATGTGCCGTTCAAAGAACCACTTGTCAATGTAGTTACTGCAGCTGCTGTGAAAGTCAAAGTAGCGTCTAGTGTACCGATGTTGTTCAAGATTGCTGCAGTAGCTGCAGTAGCTGTTGGAACATAAGAAATAACACCGCCAGCTGCTGTTGGGGTAATTGTTCCAATAGTAGTAGTTGTATTAGCGCCAGTTGTTGGGTTAGTTTGGATGATTGCTACAGTGATAACACCACCTACCAAGCCGCCAGCTGCAACAGTTTGGAAAAAGCGAATGTTGCTGATAATTGCACCAGCTGGGATTACGTATGGTGTTGCTGTAGTTGTACCAACGTCAGCTGTTGTGAACAAAGTTGTTCCGGCTGTGGTTGTAGTGATTGGGTTAGTAATGAAGCTCTGTTGGTTTACAGATACTGCACCAGTGTTATCTGGAGCGATTGTGCCGTTGTTTGTTGGGTTATTGCGCTTGAATACGCGAATTGGGCCTGTGAATGTGCTTGACATTTTGATTCCTTATCTTAGTGGGTATCCCAAGCTGTCTCTAAGTCGTCTCGCCGGGAAGTTCAGCGGTCAGAATGGGATGATTCTTCCTATATTTACTAATACGCTATTTTGTTGCAAAGCGCCCTAAAAAACAAAAAAGCCACCTTGTGGGTGGCTTTTTTGGTATTGCAATGGTTTGGATTACAAACCAGGTGTGCCGTAGATGTTACGTGCATCGTGCCAACCGGTTGCGTATCGCTCAGTGGCCTTGTAGCGCATAGAATCAGTTTCGAAATCGCCTTCCATGGATTTTTCCATTGGACGACGCATAACGAGCATGAGACCATTCTCAGCATCAGTCTGAACCCACCAAGCCTTGCTAGAGGACAAACGTGTAACCACGTGTGTGCCTTTAGGCAACATGCCTGTTGATTTGATTGGGTTCAAATCGTTGTCAGCTGTACCAGAACGGAGAACAGACTTGAGGATAACCTCAGCTTGGAACTCGAGTGCTGGTGGAACAACTAACTGCTCTGCCTTCAGGCGGATACGCTTACCGTTGTTGTCAACAGCAGAGCGAATCTGAATCAACATCTGTTCAACAGAAGTTTGGCTCAAAGATGCAGCTGTAGATAACTGGTTAGAGTAAGAAGCGCCGTTAGCGATTGGGTGAGCTGTGTTGATCAAAGTAACGCCGTCGCCACCAACATAACCGCTTGTGAAAGCAAAGTTAAGGATGTTGGCGCAAAGAGTTTCTTTGGTTTCAATCATAGACTGAGCCAAGTGCTTAGCGAAGGTTGAACCGATACGGATGTGATCGCCGTCTTCCATCAAAACTTTGGTCAAGGCATAAGCCAAGCCATAGATTTGGTAGATGAAACGGGTGATGTACAGCGTACCACCTTGGTCGTAGCTAACTGGAGTGCCGTCAGGCATTGCAGGAGCTGCGTTCATACCATAAAGCATTACTTCTTCATGGTAGTTACGTGGAATACCTTGGATCTGTTCAACAAATCCCTTCCACTCGTCGGAGCGTTGTTCATAAACGCCATCAAAGACTTCGTTGATAATCGGTTCGACTACCGCACGAAAGTCGGTACTACGCATTGGGGTTGCCATTGCTTATCCTTTCGTATTAGACTGAAACAGACGCGGCTGCGAACTGGTTATTAGAAATCTGGACTTGAACGATTGTGTAAGCATCGCCCCACTGGTTTGTGTTACCAGCTGGGTATGCTACTTCACGTCCGAGACCAACCACGCGTACTTGACCTTGGTTACCTGAACCAACAGCAGTTGCAAGCAATGCTGTAGTAGAGAAACCAGCACCACCGTTACCGATAGCATAGCCGTCAGTTACAGTAGAACCTGTTGTTGTATCGAAGTTGTATTCAGTACCGATAGCTGAAGTAGCTACAGAACCGTTTACTTGTGCTTCGTATACGATTGCTGGATCAGAGAAAATCCAGAAAACGATGTTTGTAGAAGCATCGAGGGTTGTTTTAGCAGCGTATTTAGCTACTGAACGACGACCGTCAGAGTTGGTGTACTCTACGCCGTTGAACACGCCATATACTTTACCGCTAGAAGCAGTTTGGTTAGCGATTGTCAATTGGCCAGAAGATGTGATCGCTACAGGTTGAAACTCCCAGAAAGACTGACCGGAGCTCAAAGAGTAAGGAGCAGTGTATGTCACACCAGGAACAAAACTGTTAGTACCAACGAATGGTACTGCACGGTCAAGTCCGCTTGGGTGATATACAGGCTTCAGACCAAAGGGTTGAAATGTTGCGGACATTTATTTTCCTTTGTTGTTATTTTTGAAGAATGTTATGAAAAGCGAATATTACTATTTGCCTTGGCGGTTTCTTTTTCCATTTCCAAAATTCCACCTTCAAGAATTGAACGACCACCTTTGCCTTCTTGAGCAGTGCTCCGAACTTGCGCGGTGATATTACGTTGGTGCTCAAGGGGATCCTCAAGGTGCAACATTTTCATCACTTCTTGATAGATTTCTTCTGGTAACTTGAAGAGAACCATTTCGTTACAGCTAACACAGCCTTCAAACTTGCCCGAGCTCATCTTGCCTAAGTTTTCAAAGCCTTTTCCTAATTCCGAGGCTTTCACTGGCTCATATCCCAATGCTAATCGTTTGTCGATACTGTCATAATTATTTGTGGTGGATAACCAGCACAAATGGAATCCGGGAATAATCCCGCCTGGCAAGTCCGGTAACGCCGAATTTTGCCATTTATCGCGGAACGCAGCTACACGCTCCTTTTTTGCTAATGCGTCTGGATCATTATTAGAGATCCGTTCTTTTGTTGCGGTAACTCGATCGGCTAAGCGATCATCTAAGTCACGTTTAATTCTTGTATTTGCCATGATAATTAACCTTTATTTGCACGATCATACGACGCATATGCGCGGATCATTTTGTTTCGTTTTTCTACATCATCCCATGCGCCAGCGTCTTTAATTGCTTGTACGCGGTCACGACTTAACGTGATGGTTCCAGGTTTTGCGCTAGTAGTGCTAGCGGTACGCCCTGATGTGGATGTATTTGCTCGTTTCACAGAGCCTCCTTTGGAAGTGTATCTGTGTGGCAAACGATTTTGTAGGCGACTGTCTAGCTCATCCCAATACTCAGGATCACTTGGATCCCAACCATCAGCTGCTAGTTCTTGGTCAATTACTTTGGCAATTCTACTATCTGTATCTCGAGCTTGTGGGTCATACCAAGAGTTCTTTTTAAGCCATTTTGTGGCGTTTTGTTGAACTTCGGTTGTAATCGGGTTTGGCACGTTTTGTTTTGGTGCTTTGGCCTGCTCGACTTGTTGTTTTTTATAATACTGAACTTGTTGCAGACGTTGTTTAGCGTCTGTTAACTGTTCTAGGTATTCCATTTGAGCGTTTACATCACCAGCTTGCGCGGCTTGTACCATCTTCATTTTAGCGTATTCAACACGGGTAGCTTCGTCTTCAATAGACTTGTCTAACTGTGCAAATTGATAAGATACCGCAGTACTTTCTACTTTAGCCAGGCGTTCTGCCAGTTCTGCATTACGGCGCTCAAGTGCTGTAATCTTGTTCTTTGCTGATATTTCACGTTGCTTCTTTAGCTCTTTTTTGAGCTTACGTTCTTCTCTGCGAGCCTCACGAATTGCTTCACGCTCTTCGTCGTTTTCACCCTCTTCAGCGGCTTCGTCGTCTTCACGCTCTTCTTCGCTTCGAGTGTCTTCTTCTTTTTCTTCTACATGACCACCTTCTTCGTGGTCTTCAATCTCTTCTGGCAGCTCTACTTTAGCTACCAAAGAGCCGTCTTCCAATTCTTTCATTGGAACGTGTTCTTCGTCTTTCTTTGCCATTCTCTACTTTCTACAAAGTTATTAGTCTACAAACGCTTTCATTTTTTGTGCTGCCTCGAATGTTTTGATTCGAGATATGACTTCACGGGCTTGCAGTGTAATAAACACCACTGGGGCACCTTCGTCGTCAGGTTGCACAACAAAACGATCACCGCCGTACTTGATAGTGCGAACTAAATCGCCAACATTACACCAAGGGCCTTCTGGCCATGGGGTTAAATCGTCTGGGCTCTTATATGCTAAGGGACCAATGCCACGTACTTTAGCTACTGTTTCGTTAAACTTGAGAGTTTGTCTGGTTTCTTCTACCAAGAAGATACCGCCTTTACTTGTTAGCTTTTCACGGCGCAATTGCACCAATACTCGGTCTCCAAGAATTTCTACACCAGGATCTACATCGGGAAAACACTCTGCTTCTGTTCGTGTATCCGGTTCGTCCTTTTCTTTAATATCAATCACCGTACGGTAATCCCTTTCTGAATCTTACGATTCTTCGTCGTCGTTTTCTGTCAAAATTTCGTCTATAATATCTAAAGTTAACTGCAAACCTTGGATAATACCAACGTGTTGCTTATAATCATCAAACGAGTTGATGTTAGAACCCGCGGTGACAGCTTCCGCTTGATTTTCTATCTCAGTCCTTACGCGACCGATAATTTCACTGATAAAGTCCTTCATATTCTTACTAATACGCTGTGGCGGATAAATCCGCCCCAAAGATTAATAAAAATTGCCGCCGCCGATTTCGTTGAGGTTTTTATCTGGTCCAACTTTTGGTGACTTAGCCATCTTGTTTTGATTCAAAACGGCGTTGTTAGCACGTTTGGAGCCAGAAGCGCCTTTGTCAATAGTTGTTTCGCCAGGGCCACCAGCGTAGCCAGGAGTGCCGGTCATCTTGTAGGTCTTTTTGAAACCTAACTCGCCGCCGTTTTGTTTTTTAGTTGCCATTATTGTCCTTCAGTAGGTGTTTGTGGTTGTGCTGCTTGTTGTTGCTGCATTTGGTCCATTTGTTGAGCATGTTGTTCTTGGGCTTGTTGCAAACCCTGTTGATGCTGCTGGTCCTGTTGCTGCAACTCCATTTGGTGTTGCTGATCTGCTTGTGCCAGACCTTGTTGATGCTGTTGTTGAGCCTGTTGGGCTTCAATTTGTTGTTGAACTTGATTTGCTTGTTGCTCAAACGCTTGTTGTTGGATTGCTAAGCCATGCTGACGAATGTCTTGGTTAGATGCTTGGATAGCTTCCATTGCAGATTGGTCTTGTTCGGCTTCAAGTTGAGTTTGGAGCTGATCCATTGCTGCGCCAGCGGTAATAGTAGCAATACGCTCTTTTGCCGCGTTGTTGATGTTAGCCATAGCAATATCAGTTGCATTGCGTTGGTTATCAATGCTTGTTTGGGTGCTATATTTAGCTTGAAGCTCTTGAACTTTTTGCTGCAACTCAGCAATTTTAACTTGATAGTCTTGTTGCATAGCTTGAGTATCAAGCTGCATCTTAGACTGGGCTTCTTGCATTTTACGTTGTGTCTCAGCTGTCTGAGTCTTAACAATTGCCGCAGCGGTTGGGTCAGACATAAGAGCTGTTTGCTGTTGTTGCTGTTGAGCTTGGGCAACTTTTTGGGCTAGACCTTGAATTTGTTGTAAGAATGGTCCAATAGTTTGCTGTGCATCTTGGCCAACCATTTGTGATGCCATTGCCAAGGCTTGTTGTGCTTCTTGGTCTAGTGGCGCTTCTTGATGCAACTTAAGGATGTCTTCACCACCAGCAGCATGCGCAACATAGCCACGCATAGATTGTAAATAGTGCAGTGTTAAGTGCTGCTTGATATGCTCAAGTGCATGAGGAGCAAACACTGGTCCAATTAATGGGTTACCACCGTACGCAGGATTCATTGCATACTCTAAGTGAATCTTAAGGTGGGCAATATGGTCCTGGTCGGGGTAGGCAGCAGCGGGTCGTCCCATCGTCATAGAGACATTCTCTAAGGCCGGATTGGATTCGTTGGCGCCTTGTGGGTTTGGCAATACTTCTTCCATTTCCGGAACTTTTAATTGCTTGAGTACACGCTTATATACTGCGCGCATATCAAACATTCCTGGAGGCGCAGAGCCCGCCATTTGTAACAGTGCTTGATTCTGAGCAAGACGTTGTGTCTCAGAAAAAATGTTGGGATCGGATACTGGACGAACGTCTGAGTTGTATGCAAAGTCACGTACTTCAATCTCAGTGCCAGACTGGTTGTCCATATCTTGCAAGTACCAATGATTGATACGGGAAATAATGGCCAGTGATTTTTCTTGGCTGCGATGCAGGCGAGCGTGAATACTAGAGAATACTTTAGCGCCCTGCTCAATCAGAGCTTGGGTTGTGCCCACTGGCATCTGACTGTTAGCGTCAGCAATCTTTTCTTCTGCGGTAGTAACCACGCCTTTAGCTGCTTGAGTTAACCAACCTAGTAAATCAAACAATACGCTAGATGGTGGATTGAATGGCATTGGCATGGCGATCTGACGAATGTCAGTTACACCGGCGCCAGCTTCTACTTCAATTACTTGGGTAGGTTCAATTCGATCAGACTGTCCAGACACGCGTCCAGTTTTGAGCTTAAGCATTGTCTGAGAGTTGTTGATATGAGCAGCATCAAGCAGAGCACGTAAAGCACCAGTGAGAGCAGCAGACAAGCCGCCAATAAGATGGGGGAGACCAATAGCATAAGCACCACGCCAAGGGATGAATTTAAACTCAACCATCCAGTCCAGTTTTTCGCGCTTCTCATCGTTTGCATCCCAGTTGCGGTAGAGTGATAATACTTTGCTTGTTGATTCGTCAATAGTCAGAATGTATGGGGCGCGTTTACCTTCGGTCTCTGGATCTTCATCCAGTCGCATAAAGCAAGTAATCTCATAAACTCTACGTAATTCGTCAATATTTTTTGAAGGCATATCAATACCCTCAATTTTATCGTTTGCTGCTTTACTACGTGTTTGGTCGTTTAGCGGCGCGTCAGATGTATAATCTAAATTATCTAAGTCACGGTACAAACCAGCATCAATACGTTTTAGGTACTCATCGCCAGTAATGTCTTGTTGCTCAGTAACACGCTGCGCTGTGTAAAAGTTGGTTGATGCGTAAGGTAGGATGATGTTGTCAATTGGTACCCACTCGCACGTTGGGCGAGCTTGCTCATCATCATACATCCACTTGAGGTACTGTGAACCACCAAGTGGCAACTGAGTAAACAGTTGTTCCATCTCATCGCGGAACTCAGGAACTTGCTGTGTTAACTGCCAGTTAAGGAAGTCTACTTTTCGTTCAGCAACTTCTTCTTTTGCTTTGTCGTCGTTTCCTTTGATGTTGGATTTGACGATGCCGTCTGACGGTAATAGCTCTTTGGACGCAGAGGCTGCGAAGTCAACGCAAGCCTCGGCCATGACGGGATGAACAACTTTAGAAGCGCCGTCGAAAGTAGCACCACCAGGAGCGTCCTTACCAAGGCCGGTCCTACGAAGTCCCTCTTCATATTGTTTGTCTCGTTGTTTACGAGCTTCTTTATCTACGTCAATGTAGTCCAGATACTCATTTGCTAAAGTGTCTAATGTTCCTTCATCAAACTCTTCTGCAAGGTTTGCATAAAACTCTGGATTCTTAAGTGGGCTTGATTTTTCTACGTAGTTTACCACCACGGAACCATCATCAAGCTCAATGACTTCTTGCTCTACTTCGTCTGAATCTAATCCAAGTATGTCTTCATACTCTTCCATGTCAGCGTCTTGCTGCTTTGCGTCCTTGACTTCGCTTTCGCGATCAAGGCCAGGCAAATTGCCGCCAGCTTGGATGGGAAATTGTGGTTGTGCCATAGATTATTTTATTTGGAATTTGGTGGGCGGGGAATCAGCCCTTATTTTAACTAATACGCTATTTTAGGCGTATCCGCCCTATTGGGCATACGGATTAACAAATCTCTTATTTCTATCATCGTCAGCGTAGTCATAATCACGGGCTGGTAGATAGTCTAACTGTAGCCAATTGTCGTCCCTAAGTATCCGTAATGCCTGTGAAAGGGAGTCTACGTAGTCATCATGCCCTCCCATTTCAGGAAACGAGCAGACTTGGCGTAAAAAACGCTTAGCCCAGTCGGCAAACTCTCCAGGTTTCTTAGGATCTTCTGGAATGAAGATTTTTCCTTTGGCTACCAAAGGAGCTACGATGTTTAATCGCTGGACTTTGTCTGCCCTGCCCGGATTGTATCCTTGAACGGGTACTCCAGCGCCTCTAAGCTCTTGGATCAGTGAAATACCGGCTGATTTATCTTCCATCAGTATTAAATCCGCTTTTTTACCTTTTCCAAAATCATTATCTGAGCCATAAACAACTTCTTTAAAGTCATTAACTACTTTACGGCGTAATTCTGGGTAAGACAGGTGTTCATCCCAAGAATCTAACAACATTGCGCATGTACCACCGTCAGTTTGCTCAAACACGCCCCATACTGTGCATGCTGTTGGGTCGTTGTGTGTTTTTTCGCTGGTCGCTGGGTCGTAACTGGCAAGAACATACTCTAACACTGGGGTAGGTTTGTCAGCAGGCCACATTTTAAATTGCTTACGTTTGATAATGCCTGATGACTCGGGGTCAAGAATCTCACCATAGATCTCTTGGCGACCAATGTCGGTGCCATCATACGTCTCTAGCTGTTTGAAGAACGTTTCTGACAGGTTTTCTCTGTTGTCGAACGATGACGCGTTGACAACGTAGACGTCGCCCCCAACTTTGCCTTCGTTAAGGTCAACGATGAGCTCGCGTGGCTTGGGGGTGGTGGTGATGATCTGCTGGACACGGGGGATTCTAGGATCCTTAAGTCGCAAAGTGAACTGTACACCATCGTATGCGTCGTCAAGATAGTCGAAGGCGCACAGCTCGTCAAACCAAGCTCCGTGGTATTGCTTACCACGATATCGTTCTGGTTCGGATGCTGGAATCCCTTGAATGATTGATCCGTTGATGAGGGTAATTTCAAAGAGGGACTTGTTGTAATCTCGTATAAGGCTCTTGGGTATGATATTGAGAAGACCGGAGTCTCCTTCGAAGCAAGTTGCACGAATATCATTAGAGGTTGGGGCGGTGACAAGCCAGCGAGTGCCGGGGAAGCGCCAAGCACGAATGCCAATCCAATGGCTAGCAGTGTGTGTCTTGCCAGAGCCGCGGCCTGCAAGCATAAGGAACGTGTCATACTCTCCATCTTCGGGTTCTTGTTGGTGTGCTAACGCTTGTTTAGCCCAAGTGATGCGCCATATTGCGGCGTCAAGCTCTGGTTTGGGCCAGTGTGGTCGATCGGCTGCGAACTTGATCAGTTCTTTTTTATCTTCGGGTGTTAAAGGCATGCAATAAATCCTTCTTCTACCAACATCGTGCTATCGTCGCCATCTAATTCGATGTGAACGCACGCCTGTGGTGTAATTTCTTCAATTTTGGTAATCATTCTCCAGTTTTGTCGCACTTTGATTGGCGCTGGGGTCTGATGTTCCATGAGTTTTAATTTTGTTTTGATGTAGACCGTGTATCCTGATAATGGATTGGGTCCCTCAAGTAAAGTTTTACAGCCAAGCGTCTCAGCAAGGTACTGAATTTGTTTGACTGTTGGTAAATGTTTGGAGCTAAACTGAAATCTATCTAACTTTTGGTTATATTGATTTGGTTTTCCATACATAATCCCACTAAGCAGCTCAAGACGTTGCTCTGGGCTGGCTAACAGGTAGTTGTTTGGGATTTTGTATGGCACATTGGGCGCCAAGTGCGACATGACAGTTGGCTTTGTGCTGTACACCCGGCGTTTTTTGATGGGATCACGCCAAGATGTTGGTATATAGCCGTAGTCTTTTAGTTTTTCCACAATAAAATCAAAGTGTTTCTCTGGAATTTTTATGGTTCCGTCTTTTCTTTTAGAGAAAAACCACAACCCAAACACAAACGGCGGCACTGGCAGGTCTTTATGGGGCAGTTCTAACGGTCCAGCGGTCGGTACGCTGTACATAAGCCTACCGTGCTTGTTAATCAGTTCCATTTCAGACAGCGTTCCAAGGGAGAGATTGGATAGCGGCCTGCGAAATTGGAATTTGCCTTTGTATTCCCAAGTCCTTTTGCGGTACTTTGGCGTTTCAATTGGCAATTTGAGGTCTTTATCCCCAGCCACTGAGGTTCCATCTAGGAACGTGACTCGGTAACATGCGCGTTTGTCCAGGGGGTGGACGAGCTTTACCCGGACCTTGCGGCCCAGTCTGTCAAATACAATGTCACCCGGTCTGATGTCCTGCGCTATTTTCCAATAGTCAAGGGTTAACACCTTTTGTGTTGCCAATATTGCCATGAAAGTTTTCCAATACCCACTTATCTAGGTATTTGCCTAATAGCAGTCTAATTTTGTTAATGACGCCATTGGGTAGTTTTTGGATAACCAAGGCGCCGTCTGTTAGTTTTAGACGAAAAGCTAAGTACTTAGCTGTCTCTTTATCTAAAACCTCAATTGGTACGTCTACTGAATCAAAATTGTGCAGGTCACACACCAGCACTCGTAACCCTAGTAGGTTTTGGTTGCTGTCTTCCAGTGCGCCTTGGATTTGGTAAACGTACTTGTTCATACTCCTACTAATACGCACAATGCTGCATTTTGGCCTATATAACTAAAAATCATATTAACGGCCGGTCTATATAACTAAAAGTAATCACTATCCACAGTATCCATAGTATCCAGGGTCTAAACGACTATTACCCTATATATCTTTTTATCTTTTTTAAAAAAAAATAAAAAAAAGTAAAACTACTGTGGATACTGTGGATCGTAAGTATAATGTTCTTTAAAATCAACGGGTTATCGTGCCACCATACAAAATTGTACCCTGGCAAATATCCAGGATGCAGTGCAGCATTTTTGTCTATATAACAAAAAATAATAAAAAATTATACAAACTTGAGCTTTGACCTGGGGCCTCCGCCCGGCCCCCTGGGTACCTGCTCACGGGGTGTCGACTTGGCAAAAAGGGGACCCTGCGCCACAAAGGAGGGCCACCACAATGCGGAACGCCATCTCACAATGTGGAACAGCCCCTCGCGCCCCACGCTGGCACTCACCCACCCTGACTGCTAGTAATGGGGACAGAGTGGACGCGGGCCCCAGCGTGCTGGCCCAGCTAATAACCACACTGGCAGTATGGGTATTGCTTGACGCTGAGCTGGCAGTGTGCTAGGGACGGCAGGCTGGTGGGGTGGTGGAGTGGGCGCGGTGGTGCAGTGTGGTGGTGTGGCTGAGTGGTACGCGCACGCGAGAGCCTGAGAGGGTGGGTGGACGTGAGGTGGCGATATTGCCCGATAGCGAATCCCCAGCAATGCCCCTAATCGGGCCATAGAGACGCGATCGCTATCAGGTGATACTTACCCCTCAACTCTCTGAGATCTCTAGTATTCCAGTAACCACGGGGGTTAGCTGTCCGTTTTCCAGTGACCAAATTATGTTAGTGCACACTCCGAATTATTTCACATCGTGGAATCAAAATGCGTATATCTGTGACTATAATGGAGTCTGTTGTAAGGCAGTCAGGTGATTAGGAGCGGTGCCACAGTTCAGCGTGTCATGCAGTAACTAAGCGAAGAGCCCACTAGCCGAGCGATCGACTCACTGGCGTTACCAGTGCAAGGTGACTAAGTACCAGCCTTGTAAAACGTGTGGCAGATCAGGTGCATAGGTGCCTGTGAGCTCCGCCTAGACAGTGGATGGAGCTCTAAAGAAGTACCAGCGGGGTAGGGTGTCCCAACAGCTGGCAGATAGTAGTGCTCAGAGCGCATTGCAATGCAGTGCTCTCGAGGCAGTACTAACCAATCAATAGGAGAATCACTATGACTAAATACATCGCCAAAGACGGTACAGAGTTTGATAACGCAGAAGATTGCCAAGGTTATGACGACTGGCAAGATGAGCTCTATCAAACTGCCAAAGACGAGGCACGATGGATTGACAACGGATGCCAGTGGGATGCTGGATATTAAGATCGAAACAGCCTCACGGCTGTCTACCAGTTAGGCTGGTACTGATGAGATCAATTAACTAAAGGAGCTATCACCATGGCAACATCAACTCAAACACGCGGTCACTGCCAGTGCTGTGGACGTCAGCAGGCAGTACGCGGCGGCATCTCAGCTCACGGCTACACAGTAGCTAACGGCTGGTTCCAAGGCGTATGTCAAGGTCACCGCTACGCACCGCTTGAAAAGCGTCGTACTGAGACTGACAGCATGATCGCTGATGTATTAAAACAAGCCCACGACCTGCGCATCAAGGCAGAAGAGACACTGGCAGGCATGCACGACCCAGTCGAGTACAAGACTGGCTACATGAAGATGGTAGACGGCAAGCGCGTAGCAGAAGTGGCATTGTTTGCCGATGCGCCTGAGTATCGCCAACAAGACATTCGTAAGCATGAGGCTTACCTGATGACGTACCGTGCTAAGGCTGGTGAAGACTTCGCTAAGATGATGAGCGCACTGGCTGACAAGGTGCACGGCACTGAGCTGGCAGTAGTAGCTAAGCCAGTACCAGCCGAGCGCATTCAGGCTGGTGACAAGCGCGTCAACGCCAAGGGGTTAGTGATGACAGCAGTACAGCAAGACGGACAGCGCTTGTGGTTCAACTACACGCAAGAGAGTACTGGCAGGGTGTTAAAATCTTGGATGTCACCGCGCTCTTGGCGCACTTTACAAACCGCATAAGGAGGCAACATGACCAACAAACGATACAGAGCAACGTACACAGACCCCATAGACGGGGCTGTGACGCATTACTGGGAGTTCACTGACAACAACCTACGCCAAGCTACTAAACGCGCCAAGGACGGCGTCCTGCAACGTAACGACGGCTATACTGATGTACTACATAAACTTGAGGAGCTAACATGACCAAAGATCTACCACTATCCGAAGTACTTGAAGAGCTAGAGAGACGCTACGGCGTTGACGAGCTTGAGCAGACCGACGCAGAGATTGAGTGGGCCATGCTGATGGACGAACTACACCATAACCAATAAGGAGCTACACCATGGCATACATGAACCAAGACAAGAAGAAGATCATCAAGGCTAACCTAGACAAGGTGCTCAAACCACTGGGCATCAAGTACAGCCTGCGCGTGCAGGATCACATGAGCATCACCTGCACCCTACGCAGTGGCCCAGTGGACTTCATGGAGAACTTCAAGCAGACCACTGGCAAAGACTTTGACTTGCACGTACGCAACCACATCCAAGTGAACCCGTACTGGTACGAAGATCACTTCACACACCGCCCTCAGCGCGTGATCGGTGAGATCATTGACGCGCTTAAGAGCGCGGACTACTATGACAAGTCGGACGCGCAGGTGGACTACTTTGACACCGCGTACTACTTTCACCTGAACGTAGGCGACTGGGATAAACCATACGAGCTCACTCAGTGAGCCAGTGACCCAGTATAATAGACACATCAACACAACGGAGATTTTATGAGCCAACTATTCCCAGTAATTGACATCGAGTTCAACAAGCGCAAGCCATCACGTGCAGTCATCATGCGCACGCTTGCTGAGTACCTAAAGCAGGGTGGCAAGTCGTTCTGCATCACGTGGGGTGAGAACTGCATCGAGCTGGACTACCACCCTAACCACGAGCAGTGGTACGGTCGTGGCTGGATCAAGGAGCTGAGCGGTGACAACATCGCCAAGGAGCTCAACGAGATCCGCAAGCAGGCTATTGCGCATACTAATAAGTTTATTAAAGACCACTTTAAATTTATTCATATCAAATAGGAGGATGTATGGTAAAAGGTTTTGATATATTCCTGACACAACGCCAAGCGTTGTTGATGGAAAATGCGCTCAGAGCGCATATTAAAGAGCTCACTGAGCTCGCAGACTGCGCCAATGCGCGTGGTGATAGTGAGTTGGCTGTCGAGCTCTCGAGCTCAGCCAATGTAGTACGCAACACTTTGGCTCAGGTCAAAGATGGTTTATATAATTTATTTCTGAAACAGGAGGCAGTATGAAAAGAGCTTTTCGCAACGCGTTCAACGCGCTCAAAAAACAAGGCGTAGCGGTACGTGAGTACCACGACGACCAGCCTAATTTTTGGATTAGTGCTGAGGACGGTCACGACTTCTGTGACTACTATGACGGGCACATGATCCCTGACTGGGAGTTCGGCGTGTCACCAGTGATTACTGAGACACTGCGCAAGTATAATTTATTCGCTGAATGGCAGAACCCTGCCCAGCTAACTGTATGGGAGGCTTAACATGAGATCACTTAACGCAATTTGTAGGGCACGTGACGAGGCACGCTACGTGTCACGGACTTGGTCCAAACAACCCAGCGCACCTGACGTGCCATGGGAGCCAGTGTACGAGGTACCAGTCGAGTCACCTGACGACATGATTTTAGTGTGCCGACCCGATCCGACTACAATCAGTGGTGAGCGTGGCGTAGAGATGACACGTCGCCAGTACGAAGAGAACAAGGAGCAGTATCGCGAAGATCTACGCGTGCTCAGAGAAAGCAAGAAAGGACCAAAATGATTGACGTGTTTATCGCGGACGCTGACGCTCCGTTCACCTGCCCATACGATGGGGCTCAGACTGAGGCGGTCAGTGACAACGGCATCATATATGTGGAGCAGTGCCTGCACTGCAAGCAAACTATTAACTTTGAATTTGATGAGGAGTAACACCATGAGCTACGAGACTAAAGTATTTGCAATTGAACTGGCAACACACGAAGAGCCACGCCACTATGACTGGCATCAATTTTGGGCGCAGGACGCGCATGAGGCTGTAAGTATCGCGCGTGAGAAGTTTCCAAAGTGCGACATCCAGCAGGTATTTGTGGCAGTAAGCAATTGGGACACAGGAGATCAAGATGGCGACATTTAAACCAGTAACCAGTAATGACAGAGACAGCCAATTTGGCGCGATTTGGCGTGCCCTAGAGGCGTATCGCGAGGACTGCATACCTGAGGGTCAAGATCCCCAGTACGACGCAGAGTGGAGCGATATATGCACCGTGATGGCATGGTGGCAGGAAGACCTAGAACAACTTGATAATCAGGAGTAATACTATGAACTTTAAAATGAGAAAGTTTTTAAATGAGCCAATGCCGTGCGACGGGTGCGTGCACGCAACCAAGTGCGCGACTGACAAGCTGGCGTGCTACGCCTTCGCGTTGTTCGTGCACACAGGCGACGCGCCTGAAAGCACACCGCGCAAGCCAACACGCAGGACGTACGCACGCGTTATGTGGTTTGAGGACGCAAGCCTGATACGCGAGATCAACAAAACAATGCACGAATCAGTCGTGGTATAATTTTAGAAAACACACAAAGGAGAATTAAATTGATTACAGATAACATGATCGACGACTTAGGAATCATTAACCAGCAGATCGCTGAGCTCGAATCTACAGCTCGTAAGCTCAAGGCTGAGCTCATTGCTCGCGGTGTAGGTAAGTACCAAGGAATGGACTTCATTGCCGAGGTGCAACACTACGACCGAGCCAGCATTGACCCTAAATTAGTTCGCGAGTTTTGCGACGTGACTACTGTGGCTAAGGTCACAGCAATTAAGGCAGTGGACGCAGTCGTCGTGCGCAAGGTGTCAGCATGAAGATCAACACTAACCGCTTTGAGTTAAACCTCGACGCGGAGGAGTTCCTAGCTATCAAGCGTGCGCTTTACTGGTACGCTGACAAGCTGACCAACGCGGAGCGCTCACGCGGCCGCGACGACGGCGAGTGGGACGTGGTGATGTACTTGCAGGACAAGCTGGGCAACCAGCTCAAGCGCGAGGCATTCATACCATGAGCCAATATCGTTACGTCCTCATGGATGAGTTTGGAGGGGCCTGCAGGAAGTTTGTATCAAAGCTGGAGGCTACCCCCTACCTAACCAATGGTATGAGCTTGGTGACACTACCGCGCGAGCCTAAAGCAAACCCGTACCAAGTCGCAGTAGCCATACTGCAGGAGGCACCATTTTGAGCGGACATCACGGGCATAAACCATCGAAAGGACACAAGGTGCAATTTATCGTCGGAGTATCGTTACTAATAGCCGCGGCACAACTGCTTTACGTGGCTTACAAGGGCTTTCCAGTGTTGTTTGCCAAGATAGGTTATAGGGGCATGGTGGCACTGGCTGGATTTATTGTGTTGTGTTTTTTCTTTCCACAGCTGTGGCCATTGCTAATAGCCGCGGCCGTGGCAACAACTCTTATATGGATGGACTCATAATGAACGACTTTTTAACTGACTACCTGCAGTCACTGTACGGCATACCAGTGCTGGACTCGGCAGAGGAGTACGAGCTGTCACGTCGCATTCAGCAAGGTGACGAGCAGGCACTGGACAGGCTAGTGACGCACAACCTGCGCTTTGTGGTGTACACGGTGCGCAAGCTGACCGCGTGGAACCACTCACGCACGCCTCAGGAGGACTTGATTGGCATGGGCAACGAGGCGCTCATCAAGGCGGCACGTCAGTGGGTGCCAAAGAACGGCGCCAAGTTCGCGACCTTTGCCAAGCGGTTTATCCTGCGTGGGGTAGAGCGTGGGCAGGACGACGAGGAGAACCTAGTTCGCATACCGATTAAGGTGCGCGAAGAGATACGCAAGATGACGTACACCGAGCGTGCACTGACTCAGACCCTA
>Ga0208739_1000129_pt1 | contig 28000 bp, 36 predicted proteins | sample CryBogCBE27Jul09_FD_184566 | JGI IMG/M metagenome (GOLD analysis project Ga0208739, IMG submission 184566) | Freshwater microbial communities from Crystal Bog, Wisconsin, USA - CBE27Jul09 (SPAdes) (version 2) | ecosystem: Environmental > Aquatic > Freshwater > Lake | place: Crystal Bog... | reverse complement strand
GGCTACACACCAATTTCGTTATACTACAGCACCACAGCGGCTACAGCGCCGTTGGCCGCTAACCTCGTCAATGGTGAGTTGGCAATCAACATCACCGACGGCAAGTTGTACTATAAAGACAACGCCGGTGTTGTGCAGATCATCGCTGGTAAAGGCGGTGCTGGTATTGCTGGTGGCTCCAATACTCAAGTTCAGTACAACTCTAGCGGTTCATTGGCTGGTTCTGCCAATATGACCTTTAACGGCACTAGCTTAACTTTAGCTAATGACGCTTCTATATCAGGTCTTACTGTTGGTAAGGGTGGTGGTAGTGTTTCTAGTAATACTGTTGTAGGTAATGGTGCTTTAGCAGCTACAAATACTGGTGGATATAATTCAGCTTTTGGTCAATATGCTTTACCATCAGCAACTTCAGCGCAACAAAACCAAGCATTTGGTTACCAATCTTTAAGTAACAATAATAGCGGTAGCTATAATTCTGCATTTGGTTTGCAATCGCTTTATCAAAATACTTCTGGTTCTTACAATATTGCTATTGGCAATCAAGCACTTCAAGCAAACACCACCGCATCTAATAACACAGCAGTAGGCTATCAGGCTGGGTATAGTAATACGACAGGTGCTTATAACACTTTTATTGGTGCAGCTTCTGGTTATGGAACTACTACAGGAACAAATAATTCATCTTTTGGTCAGGCAGCATTACAATCAAATACCACAGGTAGTTATCTAACAGCTATTGGTCAATATGCTATGCAAGCTAATAGCACAGGTAGTAATAGCACAGCTATTGGTCAAGGAGCATTACAGGTAAATACTTCTGGAAACAATAACTTTGCTGGTGGTTATCAAGCCCTTGCATCAAACACCACCGCATCTAATAACACAGCAGTAGGTTATCAAGCTGGGTATACCCACAATACTAGTGGAGTTGTAACTGCTTTAGGTTATCAAGCATTATATAGCGATGTTTGCGTTGGAATTGCAAATACTGCGGTTGGATACCAAGCTGCAAGAGCCACCACAACTGGTGCGGTAGATGCTTTTGGTTGCAATGCGCTATTGGCAAATACTACAGGAGGCTATAATGCGGCTTTTGGTAACTCGGCTTTATATTCTAATACAACAGGCGCTAACAATACCGCTTTAGGTTTCCAATCACTTCAAGCAAACACCACCGCATCTAATAACACAGCAGTAGGTTATCAAGCTCTATATAGCACTACCACAGCAGATGGAAGTTCAGCTTTTGGTTATAGAGCATTAGCTACAAACACAGGAGCAAGAAATACAGGATTGGGCAGAGAAGCGGCTTCTGCAAACACAACAGGAACTGGTATTACAGCAGTTGGTGATAATGTCCTTACTGCAAATACAACAGGTCAATCAAATACAGCAATCGGTGGATATGATGCTGGTTCTTCAATTTTGCCAGCTATGTATAGCAACACCACAGGTTCATATAATGTGGCTGTTGGAACAGGTTCTTTGAAGTCAAACACCACCGCTTCTAATAACACAGCAGTAGGCTATCAAGCTGGGTATGCTAATACTACTGGTGCAAGTAACGCTTTCTTTGGTATGCAGGCTGGTTATACTACCTCTGTTTCTACATACAATACTTTCTTAGGCTATCAAGCTGGTCAAACACACAATTTAGGTTCTGCTGGAAATGGTGTTAATACTTATGTAGGTGCGTTTGCTGGACAAAACGCTACAACAGGAACTTATAACTCATTTTTAGGTTCTGTTGCTGGTAACTTAATGACAAGTGGTTCTAAAAATACTATTGTTGGTGCTTACTCAGGCAATCAAAACAGCCTAGACATCCGTACATCAAGTAACTACATTGTGTTATCTGATGGTGATGGTAATCCTAATTTGTGGCTAGATAACAACAAAGACATTTTTGTTCCTAAAGCCTATGTAAGCACAACTGCTAGTGCTGCCAATATGTTCGTTACATCTAGCGGTCAGTTTGTTCGTTCTACTTCAGCATTGAAATACAAGCAAGATATTCGTGATTTAGAATCTATTGATGTCAATAAATTCAGACCAGTTCGTTACAAATCTAAATCTGAAGGCGATGACCAAACTTTAGACCATTTCGGTATTATTGCTGATGAAGTTGACCAAGCTGGCATTAAAGAATTGGTATCTTATGGCGCAGAAGGCGAAGTCGAAGGCTTCCAATATGAACGCTTAACTGTAGTCCTTCTTAAAGCAATCCAAGAACTTAACACCTTAGTAACAACCCAAGCAGCGCAAATCGCCGCATTACAAGCTAAATTAGGAGCATAAAAATGATTGAAATGACACACGAACAACAAGTAGCACAAGACTATAAAGCAGCTATGGATTCTGTAAACCTTATCAACGCAGGAAAACCTGCTGATATGACTGATGCAGAATGGGCTGATACAGTTAAGCGCAATAAAGAACACCTTGAAATTCAAATTGCTAAAGGTGCAGAATATTATGGCTCTAATGATTTAACACCTTTTGAAGAAGCTATTGCTAAGTAATTTTTAACAACCGTAAGGGGATATAAATGGAAGATGTAACAATTAAACTGGAATTGTCTGTTAACGAAGTGAACTACATTTTGCAAATGTTAGGTGAATTACCGACCAAAACAGGTGCATGGAATTTGTTAGCAAACATTAAGAATCAGGCAGATCCACAAGTACCTGCACCAGAACAAAAGGAAGAAACCGTACAATGAGCGTATCCGCAGCCTTCACTCCGTTAGGTAACACCGTAGTGCTTACGGCTGCTACCTCAGCGCCCACAGCCGTTCAAGTCAACTCGAACAGTGCTTTTGGGGGTAATCAGTACCGCATCATCAACGCTAAAGATGCAAAGGCTTCTGCACTAGCTAAACTAACAGCATTAGGACTAACACAAGCTGAAGTAACAGCATTGATTGGCTAATTAAATGGACCACGATAACCAAATCGACATATTTAAGTATGGTCAACTTGTTGCAACGGTTGATTCGCTTGAGAAAAAGATCGACAAACTCGAAAAATCAGTTGAGCAACTTTGTGAGTTGGCAAATAAATCTAAAGGCGGTATGTGGGCAGGCATGATGGTGGTCTCTGCATTGAGCTCGTTTGTTGGCTTTATAAGCCACTACTTTGCCACCAAGCCAAATTAAATGAACAGCAATAACTACAGACAAGTTTTGATCTGGTTATTAGTTTATGTTGTGGGCGTATCAGCAACTATCGGATCAATCTGTATATTAGACTGGATACCATGTTTGTCCACAGGGGACACGCGGCAATGGACCATGCAACTTATCGCTGTGGTAGTTGCGCTACTAGCAGGTAACCAAAAATGAAACTGTTTAAAGACATCCTTACCGAAGACGACAACCAGACATACTGCGCTGCACGTTTTTGTGCAGTAATTTGCGTTATTGGTTTTTTAGGTATTGCACTATTTGCCGCGTTTCATGGCACCGAGATTGACTTGGAAAAATTAGGCATGGGGCTAGCTACCACATTAGGTGGATCTGGCGTGATGATTGGTGCAAAGGCTGCAACTCAAAAGAGTGAATAATGTTTCCTTTATCTATTTTAACTTATGCCAAAATTATTGCTGCTGCTGTTATTTTTTCTGCCGCTTGGTATAGCGGGTATCATTTTGAGTCTAGCCGCTTTGAAACATATAAGCTGGAACAAACCCGACTTGTCCAAGAAACCGAACAACGACACCAAGCAGAAGCAGACCAAATAAGGACTGAAAAAGATGCACAAATTCAAGCTATTAATACTCAGCTGCTCGATGCTGTTAGCGAGCTGCGTAAACGTCCCAGTCGCGCCCAAGACGCCGCAAATGGACAAGACGGAACTGGGCGAGCCCTTTCTGCCGAGGATGCAGAATTTCTTGTTAGGGAAGCTGCCAGAGCAGACCTCCTCCGCTCCAGCCTCCAAGCCTGCTACGCCCAATACGACTCACTAAGTAAATAAGTGACCCCCCAATTTACGCTATACTAGCGTAAAGAAAGGAGCCAAAATGAAAAAAACTTTAGTAGTACTAATGTGGTGTTTAGGCATAATTGCAGCCTTTCACTTCACAAACCGATATACCCAGATTGAAGAAAACCTCATGGCAATCGCAAAATCCACCCTAGACTTTATTACCAAAGAAGAAGGCTCACGCAACAAGGCATACCAAGACTCCAAGGGTCTTTGGACGATTGGTGTTGGCCACCTCATCAAAACCGATGAAGAGTATCTGCTGACAGCCACCCTGACAGATGATCAGGTAGAAGAGCTGCTTAGGAAGGATTTAAAGTGGTGTAGCGAGGCCGTTGAGACCTCGGTAAAGGTACCCCTCCAGCAACACCAATTCGACGCCCTATACAGCCTCTGTTTCAATATTGGAGGCACTAATTTTTCTAACTCTACCGTAGTTAAGAAAATCAACCAAAATGACATGCAGGGCGCAGCAGATGCGATCCTAAACTGGAATAAACCAGAAGTACTTATCAACCGCCGCAAACGCGAACGGGCATTGTTTTTAGGGGCGTAAACCCCTGTTTTTGTGCATTAGTAGATATAAGGGCTGATCACCCTACAATCCAATAACCTCGAGGAAAACCCCATGGACGGCTTTAAGACATTACCCAAGATGCAGTGCTTCAAAGAAGGCGGCTCTGTAGCAGTTAAGAACATTATGAAAAAAGGCGGCAAGGCTGTGCCTGCTGTTAAAGAAAAAGACGCAGGTCCTAAGCGCCAAATGGTTGCTGGACTAAAAGGCACAACGCCTGATGTTGAAGACGAAACTACTACCACCATGAAAAAAGGTGGCCGTGCTAAGAAAGCCATGGGCACTGTTCGCAAATATAAAGACGGTGGCGCAGTAGGTGTATACGGCGCTAAGAAAAAATCTGGCGATTTAGACAGCATTGAAAAAGCTAAAGACATCAAGCCAAAGAAAGCCGCAGCTCCATCTAAGGCAGCTGTTAAGCCAGCCATGAAGGGCAGCGAAGTTGCTAAAGAGAAAAGCAAACCCGCTGGCTCATCAAAAGCTAAGAAGGTAAGCGACAACGCTAAGATGGCTGATGCCAAATCTGGCGCTAAAGGCGGACCAAACAAGTACAAAAAAGGCGGTGAAGTAAAAAAGATGGCTGCCGGTAGCCAAACAGCCCCTATGTCTGCCGGCATGCCAGCACAACCTTTGTTAACTGGTCCAAACTCTTATGAAGATGCGCATCGTCTTGCATTGTTGCAAGAAATGCGTAAGTTGCCACCAGCAATGCAGTTACAACTATTACGTCAACAGCAACAAGCTGGCGGTAATGGTACAGGCTTGTCGGGAATTGCTAATCAAATGAGCAATCCTATGGCACAACAGCAACCTAACTACGGCGCTATGCCATCTGGTGTAAATCCAAATCAGGACTAACATGCCAATCGAATCTAAACAACAGCAAAAAGCCATGTACGCTGCTGCCGCAGGCAAAAGCAACATCGGCATTCCTAAAAAGGTAGGCAAAGAGTTTATTAAAGCTGGTAAAGCTAAAGCCAACCTGCCACAGAAGGTAATGAAGAAAGCAGCTGGAAGAGGACGCTAATGAAAGACTTTGAACAAAACTGCAAGATGATGTGCGCTGGTGGCCATTACAAAGAAGGCGGAACAGTTCCAGAAGCCGATTTTAATCAAGACAAAGCCATGATCAAAAAAGCATTTAAGATGCACGATGATCAGCTGCATGAGAAAAAACATACTGATTTGTCTAAGTTAAAACGCGGTGGTATGGCAAAACGGAAGAAGTAAGCCGTGGCCTATTCTAATACATACAACCAGACTACGGTCGACGTTGATCAGATGATTTCCTACGCCTTCCGTGGCGCAGGAAAGCAAGCTGAAGAAATCACACCTGAGTACGTACAAGCCGCTAAGCAGGCGCTGTTCTACATTTTGCAGAACTCGTCTAACCGCGGCGTTAACCTATGGTTGTTAGAGAATATCATCCTTGGTGCGCAAAGTAATCAGCAGATCCTTACTATGCCAATGGGCACGATTGACGTGCGCGAGGCAAACTGGATTTACATCCAGACACCACAAATTGAGACAGCACTGCCTGTTGACAATTCAACTTCACCAAACGTGTTTGATCAAAACTTAAATGGTTTTGGTACAACTACTGTAAGCGAAAACTGGTTTGGTGCTCAGTATCAAAATCAAACTAGTGTGTACTACGTTGGTATCAACGCCTACGCACCAAACTACGGTAGCGTAACGTATACTGGTTTGGTATACGAAACAAGTAACGATGGTATTACATGGGAACAGCAAGCTGCGTTTGATACGCCACTAACCTTGCAAGACCGTACATGGTCTTACATCCCAATTAATCTGACCATTCCGTATTACTACCATCGTATTCGTTCTACCACATCGACGCCATTTTCATGCCGTCAAATTGTTTTTGCACAATCACAACAAGTTATTCCATTAGCACGCTTAAACCGCGATGACTACTGGAACTTACCAAACAAACAGTTTCCATCTGTACGTTCTTTGCAATACTGGTTTAACCGTCAGATTGATCCAGAGATGTATATCTGGCCTGTACCATCCAACGACTTCCAAGTATTCCAGCTCATTATTGAAAAGCAGATGATGGACGTTGGCTCGTTGACTAATCAGTTATACCTGCCCAACCGTTGGATTCCTTACATTCAAGCTGCGCTTACCCATGAATTGGCGATGCAGTTGCCCGGTGTTGATATGGGGCGCGTTGCTTACTTGGAAAAATTAGCACTTAATCTACGTACGCAAGCCGAAGAAGAAGATCGTGATAAGTCACCAATCTACTTCCAACCTAACTACAGCTACTATACACGATGACCAGCGCATATCAAATGACCTACGATAATCTCGTAGCTGACATTATTAACTACATGGAGCGCGATGACGCTCAATTTGTAGCACAGATTCCAAACTTAATTGGTTTGGCTGAGTCTGCCATTGCAGCGCAGTTAAAAACGTATTTGCAGTTAACGGTAGTAGAAACAACATTATCTGCTAATCAAGTGGTACTAAACAAACCAGCACGCTGGCGTAAAACAGTTTCAATGAAATGTAATGGCCAGCCTATTTTGCTGCGCAGCCAAGATTATGTGGCGCAATATCAAGCTGAGTCATCTTCTGGCACACCGCTTTACTACGCCGATTACGACTATAACAATTGGGCGTTTGCACCAAAACCTGATGCTACATACCCTATTGAAATTTTGTATTACAGCGAAATCCAGCCATTAGATTCACAAAATCAACAAAATCTGTTCACGCGCGAATGCCCACAGGCGATGTTGTTTGGCTCTTTATTGCAAGCTCAAGGATATTTAAAAGCCATGGACAAGCTACCAATTTGGAAACAATATTACGACGATTCGTTGGCTGCGCTCAAACAAGAAGACAACCAACGCCGCATCGACCGAAACGTAACGGTTCAGGAACCCTAATCTATGTCACAATCATTTGTATCCCCGTTTACTGGTACCGTTATTGAACCAACGGATGTATCCTATTACGCCTTAGCGTTTAGCTCTAACACACAGCTTTACTGGCCTCAAGTAGTTAGTGGCACGCAGGTCCCTGCATCACGCATTATGGATTGCACGCCATCTACCACTGGATTGTCAGTCGCCCTGCCAGACGCAACACAAGGATCACTTGGCAGCGATATATTTTTCCGTAATAAAGGTTCTGTGGCATTTACCGTTACAGATATTAATGGTTTAAATGGCGTTACAGTTAATTCTGGTGTAACAGTTTATTTTTACCTAACCAATAATACCGCTAACGTTAACGGTAGCTGGGGCGTTATTACCTTAGGCACTGGTACTTCATCTGCTGATGCGTCTTCGTTGGCTGGCGCAGGATTGACCACGGTATTGGGACAACTAGCTGTTACTAGTAACGTTGTTGAAACATCAGTATCACCTTCAATTACAAATAGTAGCCGAGCTAATACATACGTATGGGTTGGTGGCGTTGGCACATTCACACTACCAAGCCTTACCACTTTGTCCCCCGGTTGGTGGATTGGCTTTAGAAACGGCGGAACTGGTACACTTACAATCAAGACAACCACGCCATCGGTTATTAACGGCTTGTCTAGTATTACTGCTAACCCCGGTGATTCTGGATTTATTTACTACGAATCAACCACTGGTAACTTCTTTACGGTTGGTTTAACAAATCAAAACAACGTCACCTTTACCTCTGGAACGTATGACGTTGATAGTATCACTGGCAGCACGTTTAATTTAACAACGTACGCACCAACCATTCAAACCTATGTTGCCCTATCTGGCACACGTACAACAGGTTTAAGTATTACGCTTCCAGCAATTACCCAGCTGTATGTATTAATTAACAATACAACATCAGGTTCTTATAACCTTTCATTTAATACAACTGGTAGTAGTTCTGCTGCAGTGGTTTTATCGGCTGGTCAAGTAGCATTAGTTCTTAGCGAAGCGTCTGGTCTATTTACGCTTTCAACGACAAACGCCGGAATATTTTTAGCACAAAATGGATCTGCCACAGCGCCCTCGTTTTCTTTTGTAAATGATAGTGCAACAGGTATGTATTTACGCGGGACAAGTATTTTAGGTGTGACCGCAAACGGAACAGAAATATTAGATTTAAACGGCACAAATTCATTGGCTCCTGTAATTAGCACTCCAGCATCACTTTCAGTTGGTGGGTCAGTAACTGTTACTGGTACGCTTACAGCAAACCTTATTAGTGGCGGGACGTTCTAATGGCTGTCGCGCCAGCACAACCAGCGCAACAGCAACAAATTCAGCCCCAGTATAGTCAAGTTTACAAAATGGCTTTACCGGGCGGGATAAAACGCGACGGTACTATATTCGAAACACCAGAATACACTGATGGTGTATGGTGCCGTTTTCAGCGTCAAGTGCCTAAGAAAATGGGCGGCTATCAAGAAATATTCGCTACGTTTGACGGCATCATGCGTGGTATGACCATGAATGGTTACAATGGCGTAAATTATGTGTTTGCTGGAACTCGAGTTGGTTTAGATGTATTTGCAACTGGACAATCATTAGGAATTGGTAGCGGACCATACCGCGCAGTATTTATTCCCGGTTATTCTCAGTTTCCGATTGCCAATACAACCATTAGTGCTAGCAATACAACGTCGTTTACAATTAATAGTTCTAATGCAACCCCAACTAGTTATACACAGCCATTTTCAAATGGCACACAAATTATTTTTTCACAAAGTGGCACTGTAGCACCGTATACAGTAACAAATTCTACATTCACATCACCTAATACAGTAGTCACTTTTACACCAGCGCATTCTGGTTCTATTAGTAATGTGTGGTTGTATAACTATAACTTTTCAGCAAACAGCAATTTACTTTGGCAGTTCGATTATCAATATAATCCACAGGGCGGAGCGCTTAATTTGCTTGCACACCCCGGTTTAAATTTAAACAATATTGATAATGCAATTAAATCTCAAGTATACATTGGTTCTATTTTACCCAATTCGTCCGAACAGTGGACATTTAATGGTTTAGCTGATACTAGCGGCACATCACCAACATATCAAGCTATTGCAGTAGACGGAGGTGTATGCGCCTTGCACCCATTTATTTTTGTGTATGGTTCTAACGGATTTATTGCTAATAACAACGTCAGTTCAATATATGCCAACCAATCTTTGACCGATTGGAATGGACCATTAGCAAACCAAGTTAACGTTGCTACTGGTAAAGTAGTTTTTGGTATGCCAATCCGCGGTGGTGCATATTCACCAGCAGGATTGTTCTGGGCAACCGATAGTTTGATTCGCGTGCTATTTACTGGCAGCGCGCCAAACTATTGGACATACGATATTGTTTCTAGCCAGATCTCTATTATGTCATCTCAATCTGTTGTTGAGATGGATGGATTGTATTATTGGATGGGTGTTGACCGTTTCTATTTATACGACGGTCGTGTTACGGTTGTGCCAAATGATAAAAACGTAAACTGGCTATTTAACAACCTTAATTATCAACAGCGCCAAAAAGTATGGGCGACCAAAGTTCCACGTTACAATGAGATTTGGTTCTTTTATCCCCGTGGCACAGCGACAGAATGTACTGATGCTATTATTTATAATGTCAAAGATAAACTTTGGTATGACGCTGGCCAAGCTGTTGGCGCACAACGTTCTTGCGGATACACCACAGAAGTGTTTCCAACACCGCTGTGGGCAGATTGGAATTATGACGTAACGTTTAGTCAAGACTACGTTACTATTAATCATCCAGCTTCATTGCCTGCAGCAAATTCCAGTCAGTTATATTTTGCTGGCGATTTAACACCAACATTTTATCCCGGGTCTTATCTAACATTTAGTCAAGCGCCGGGAAATGCAGTATTTCAAATTGCTAATGCTAAATTTTATTCTAATGCAGCAATTGGCGCTAATGGTGTAACGTTAGTAACCAGCGCTACATCGTTTGGCGTGGCCCCGTTGGCAAACACTTTGGCGTATCAAATTCAAGGTGGCTACCCAATCTGGCAGCATGAAACTGGGCTAGATCAGGTATCGTTTAAAGAACAAACTGCTATCTATTCAAGCTATACTACTGGCGATATTAGCTGGGTTGGCGGTACAACGACACCAGCCAACACACAAGCTATCGGTAATAATCGCCGTATGCACATTCGACGCATTGAGCCTGATTTTGTGCAAGCTGGCAATTTAAGTTTAACCATTATTGGTCGTAAATTTGCTGCATCACAAGTAGAAGATTCAGGACCATACGTATTTAGCCCATCTACTGAAAAAATTGATTTGCGCGTTGAGCATCGTGAAGTTCAATTTCAGGTAGTATCTAACGAGATTGGCGGTAACTATGAACAAGGTCGTTTATTAATTACCCAAGAGTTAGGCGATGAGCGTCCTTAAGGGCCAACAGTTTTTTCCGTTTTTGCCAGACTATTCTAGCTGGGATGAATTTAATGGAAATCTGGTGTTGTTTTATAGCCAGACCCATATACCGTTTGCTCCAGAAGATGAGTGGCAAAAGGTTGCTAGAGAAATAGCGCAGTCTGCAGCGTTTCAACCGTATGGTACGCCAGACCCGCAGACTTACGATAGCTGGCAAGATTGGGCGCATGAGTTTGGAAATTTAGTTAATGGCCCTTTAAAAAGATAGGGCGTAAACACTCTTATTTTTGCATTAGTGTATGTAGGAATAGGGGAAAATGATGATTACATTTCAAAAAGAGGCGCCCATGCCTTTTGCCAATGAAGCGATGCAGCTGTTCAAAGATCACTATGACGAGATCGCTGAACGTACAGATGTAATAGAATTGGATCCAAACCTTGAGCAGTACAATATGTTGTACGACAGGGGTATGTTAGAAATCCACACCGCCAGAGATGACGGCAAATTGATTGGTTATAGTTTATGGTTTGTTATAAACCATATTCACTATAAAAAAAGTTTAACAGTTACTTCAGACGTTTTATACATTAGTCCGAATTACCGTAAAGGTATGCTGGGCTACAAATTTATAAAATGGACTACTGAAGAAATTAAAAAACGTAAACCTCAGCGCATTCAATTTCGTATTAAACCATTTTTAGATTATGGTAAATTGATAGAACGACTTGGTGGTAATTTTTTTGAGAAAACATATTCGATAGTAATGGAACAATAATGGGCGGAACAGTAGATTTAATAGCAACACCGGTTGCTGATTTTTTAGGATCATCGTTTGCTGGAGATTCAGCATTTACGCTGGCCTCATCTGACGTTGCCGCTCAAGCTGCTGCCGGATATATTTCAACAGCCGACGCCCTTGCATCAGGTGCTGCTGTTTCTGATTTAGTGTCTGCCGGAGTATCTGCTTCAGATTTAGTTGCAGCTGGCGCATCTGTGCCAGAAATGGTTTCAGCTGGTGTATCAGCAAGTAGTATGTTATCAGCTGGTGTGCCAGTAGCAGATATGGTTTCAGCTGGAATACCAGTATCTAATTTAATGGCTGCTGGAATATCTGCTTCAGATATGGCTTCTGCCGGTGTAACTGCAAGTCAAATGTTATCCGCTGGAATGGCACCAACCGACCTTATTTCCTCAGGTCTTATTACTGACGCTGGTGGTGGTAATCTTTTAGATGCTTCAACCGGTGAAATTTTAAATTCATCAGGTAATACACTTTTAAGTACAGCGCAAGAAGGTATAACTAATGCAAATAGTTTAACCGGCGCTACTACAGACGCATCCGGCAATATTACTCAAACATTTGATGATGGCTCTACCCTAACGACAGATGCCCAAGGTAATGTAATTGAATCTACTCCAGCTACAGATACTGAGGCAACCCCTCCAACTGATGGTTCGCAAAGCACTCTTGGTAAAGTATTTAACAATAAAGTTATAGGTACTCTTGCAAATCAAGCATTAAATACTTTATTAGCTCCTTCTGCTCAAACGTTAGGAACGCACACAAACCAAGGCTCCGGCACTACAAATTCTGGTTTGTCTAATTTAAATACCGGAACCAACACTGGAACAAATACTGGCACATCATCTAGCCAAGTTATTCAGCCGAATTATACACCGGGTAAAATGGGAACAATTAACCCAGATCCTGCGGCGTTTTCAAATAATCAACCATTATACAATACTGATATTCCTTCTGCAGGAGTTACTGCCCCTGCAACTCCTATGACAACTCCTACATTAGCGGCCGGTGGATCAGTTCCGGGATATGCTGAAGGTAGTAATGTGGAAGAATATGATTACGCGGCAGGTCCTGATAAAATTCGTTATCCAGATAGAATGCTATCAATGGGTAAACACGCAAGTTTAAATATACCAACTTATCAAGCTGAAAATATTGCAGCTATTGGTCCACATTTTTCGCCATTTCATTTTAATACTGGCGGCGGAGTAGAAACCAATGAAGGTATTCATACACCAGAATTTTACAGCGAAGGCGGTTTAAAACATCGATATGTTCAAGGTAATGGAGACGGCACATCCGATGATGTTCCAGCTATGTTAGCCAATGGTGAGTTTGTAATTCCAGCTGACGTAGTATCTTCGTTAGGTAATGGTAGTAACGATAGTGGTTCTAAAGTATTAGATAATTTTTTAGAAACAATCAGAGAACATAAACAAAAACATGACGCAAAACATCTACCACCGGATAGTAAAGGTCCGTTGGCTTATTTGTTAGAAGCTAACAAAAAGGTTAAAAAATAATGGCCGGCTTAAGTAATCTATTAACTAATACGACAACAGCGCAAACAACGCTGCCATCTTGGTATTCTACTGCACAACAAAACGTTGTAAATAATGCTGTTTCTGGTGCAGCAAACGCGCCAACTTTGCAAAACACTGTTGCTGGGCAAGCTATTAATAATCTTAGCGGGCCAAACAATCCATTCACCCAAGCACAGGGAGCTTTAGGAACTATTGCTTCTGGAGCGGCGAATCCATGGATTGTAAACCCAACAACTGGTCAAGTTACACCAAATACCAGCACTGCGTTAGGTGGTTTATATGCTGCTCAAAACCAACAACTTCAAACTTTAATTCCACAAATTACTGCCCCCGCTGACGCAGCTGCAGTTGCTTCTGGGCAGTTTGGTAGTTTACGTGGCACAACTGCTGCCGATACAGCATTAACAAACGCACAAGCAAACCTTGCTGCTGCTCAAATGCAATCTGCTTTAACAAACCAGCAAACTGGTGTAAACGCAAGCACAGCACTTGGAAACATTGGGCAGCAAGGAACTGCAACAGAAACAACATTGGGTCAAGCTCAACAAGCAGCTCCCCTAACATCAACTGCCCAATTGGCAAATATTTTATCTGCCGTAAACCCAGGCGCAACAACCACAAATGCAACTCAATTAGCCCCAATCAACCAAATTGGGGGTTTGTTAACCGGTTTAAACACTGGTACACAAGGATTAAATGCGTTGCTAAATACAATTTCTCCAGGAACAACAATTGCTAGTTTAGTTGGTGGTTTATTTGGCAATAGCACTCCGGGTGTTGGTCAAACTACTGACGCAAACGGAAATGTTATAACTGATCCAACATACGGAAATACCGCGGCTAGCAGTGTTATGCAAAATGCTATTCCAGATGGAGTAACTGTGGACCCAACAACAGGTATGGGATCAGATGGTGTAGATTATTCATACTTATTGCAAGGGCCTTGATAGGAAATAAATATGCCAACTAGTACAACAGGCGGATTGACTTTAGGTTTTGATACAAAAGGTGAAGCTGTTCCAAAGGGTAACGTTCCTTTAGATCAAGCATCTACACAACAATTGCTTGCTAATATGCAGCAAATGATTGACCAACGTCAAAGTCCTTTAAACCAAATTATTGAAGGTATAAAAGATACTTCAGCATGGGGCGCGGGCGGAACAGAAGGTCCAACCCGTGCTTTAGCTTTACGTGCTGCAGAAAAAAATAAAGAAGAGCAAGAAGATTTAATTAGACGCCAATCTATTGCTGCTATGCGTGCTCAGTTAGCTAATCAGCAACAAGCCATGAATTACAACTTAGGTTTGCCTGCCGGTACAAGCACACAATCTGCAACAACCGGCAATGCTCCAACACTTGGCGGCACAGCAACGCAACCAGCTGGCGGAAGAAAATCTCCTGTTCAACAAAAAATTGATAGCTTACCACCAGCGTTACAAGCTGTTGCATACGGCTATCTTAATAAACCTGTTCCAGATTTTGACGCTATTGATAGAATGGTTGAAGAATATGAAACTAAAGGTAAAACTGAATTATTAAAAAATATGGCTGCAATTAATGCCATGCCTGAAGGACCAGAAAAAGACGTTCTTAAACATCAAGTGCTTGAAAAAGGTTACGGCGTATTTAAGACAGTTAAAGATGGCTTTGAAGTTCCATACAGCCCGGGTATGGGCGGGGCTCCTTCAAGTCAAACTACACCATATACAACCGGTGAGCAAGGAACTGCTGTACAAGTTGCTTCTTCGTTAGGTGTTCCAATTATTAGCGGTGACCGCGATTGGGACAAACAATATAATTTATATTTAAATAGCAAAAAACCTGGTTACAACGGACCTCCTGTAGCTTTCCCTGGTTACAGCCAACACCAAACTGGTAACGCAATTGATGTGGGCCCAATAACTGCAGATCAACGTCAAAAATTAATTGATGCTGGATTTACACAACCAGTTCCAAATGATAAAAATCATTGGGAATTAACTAAACCTGGCGCTAAAACAACAGAACCAGCATACACTGGCGGTTTGCCACCAGGTAGTTCTGCATCTGCTGAAACATTTACTAAAAACGTTCAAGCTAATAACGAAGATTTTAATAAAAACACAGGCGGTAAACTTGGTGAACAAATTTTAAATGACAAAGATAGGGTACGCTATTTAGATGATGCCCTTAAAATTGTTAGTGATCCCAAATCTGATATTGGTCCAGGATCTTCTTTCCGTCAAGCCATTACACAAGCTAAAGGATACTTTGGCGATTTGTCAGACGAACAATTAAAAGATTTAACAACTAAAAACGTTGTTGATCAAGCTCTTAAAAAGCAAGTTGTTGGTAATGTTAAAACTGCTTTGGGTGGTCAATTATCTGACCGTGACGTTGCAATATTTGAAAAAACTATTGGTAGTATTAATGATCCAAAAGAATTCTTAAAGAGAACTTTAGAGTTTGAAAAAGCATCTATTGTTGCTAGAAATAATTTAAATACGTTTATTACTCGACCAAACGTTTTAGACAAAAAATCTGCATTTGCTAATTATATGAAACCTGGCGGTCTTTATGAACAAGACCTTACAAAAAATTTAGGTGTAAGCGCTCCTGCAGTTAAGGCAGCGGCCGCACCATCTGGTAAGCCTTTGCCAAAAGGTGCTCCTGAAGGTGCACGTTGGGGTGTGGGGCAATATGCTGATAAAGTATACGTAATACAAGATGGCAAAACTTATGAATGGACTCCGGACTAAACCATGGGCTTAAAAAAAGTCGATTACGATCCCTTTAAAGGTAAATTAAAAGAAGTTGAATACGACCCTTTTAAGGAAGAAAAATCTTTAGCAAAAACATTTGAGCCAGCTACTGCATCTGCTATGCGAGCTCTTATTGGTTTAGCTAAACCACCTGCTGCCATAGCAGAAATGGTTGGTTGGGATAAGCCAGCCAAAGATTTGTTAAAAATGGACGAAGAGTTTAAGAAAAAGTCTGGTCTTGGTGGTTCCATATCAAGTATTGTTGGTGATCTTGCCGGCTTTATGTTACCAGCTAAAGAGCTAGATATTGCATATCAAGGTGCTAAAACTCTTCCTAAATTTGCCAAATTGGCTAAAACTATGGAAGGTAATTTTGCTAATTTGCCTAACTGGGCTAAAGCAGCTACAACTGGCGCAGGTGCTTCGTTACTTACGCCTACAGGTAAATCGATTACTGAACCCGGCTATTTTCCAGAAAAAGCAGAACAAGCTGGTACTGGTGCTATCTTAGGCCCTGCGGCTGAAAAGGTGGTTGGCGGGGTGTCACGAGTTCTTTCACCACAATTACAACGTTTAAAAGACCTTGCTGCACAAGGTATTGACGTTTCTCGTTTTCTCAAAGGTGCCAAAGGTATTCCGGGGTTTGAAGATACATCTGGGGCCACTTTAGGACAAACTTTGGGTGGCGCAGCTCAGGCTATTGAAAGAGGCTTGCGTGTATTGCCCGGCGCTGGTATTAAAGGGCAAGCAGAAAGCTCTAATAGAAATTTGTTGGAAATGCTTCGTTTAAGAAAACAAGCGTTAAGCAACCAAAAAGATAGAGAAAATGCTGCATTAAAAGCAACATACGATAGCCGTCAACATCCGTTACAGCAATTAACTAATCAATTAAAAGCAGATAGCAAAAATAGATATGATAAAAATGTTGCTAAACTGCACGAAAATTTAAACAACGAACAAGATCAGTATCATTTAGATGTCCTTAACAAAGTACTATCTCATTTAAAAGATGAAAATGGTCAATCTTTAACTTTGCCAAAAGATGTTGTTGGTAGTAATGCTATCAAACATATTCAAGACAGATTAAGCGAAACTTATAACAAAGCCACTGGTTTATTGGGTGATCCTGAGCTTGGCGGCTCTATTAAAATTACACCAGAATTAGAAACAAAGCTAAAAAAAGTTGTTGAAGATAATCCAGATGTTCCGGGGTTAGACGAAGAAGTTAAAAAGATAATTGCTTTAGGTGGCGATAGTAAACTAATTTCACCAGTTCAATGGCAAGCTCAATTTCAAAAATTGGGGGACCGCGCATACAATTTGCTTACTAAAGGTAATGCAGATGATGTTGAATTAGCTGGTGCCCTAAAAGATATTAAAGGTCATTGGCTAGATCACGTTGGCGATACTGAAGGTGGTCAGTTAATGAAAGACGCTAACAGGGCCTATAGCCAACTGCAAGGTCCTCAACGCGCTGTAGGATTGAAATCATCAATGTTGGATGAAGGTAGATTTACGCCTGAACAATTAGTTGGTGGTTTAAAACCAGAAATGTCTATTAAACGTTATGCCGCAGCAAACGATGAGCAGTTACAAGATGCTTTGGCAGCCGCTAAACTTTTAGACGCAAAAAGACAAAAAATAGAAGATCAAGCTAATCAGTGGAAATCACAGTTAGAAGAGCATCATGGTAAATTAGATGCCAAAGAAAAAGAAGCGCTTGACAAAATAAAGTTGGACCAAAAAGAAGAATTAGATAACGCTTACGAAAATCAAAACGCTAACGTACAAACCCTAGTTAACAAAATAGAATCCGAAAGCACACCTGGAACTATGTTAAACAAAATTGGGTACGAACTTACTTTGGGCGGTGTATTAAGTGGCGGTCTTGGGGCGTTAGGTCATTTTGGTGCACAAAAATTTGGTGCTGGTCCAGATGTGGCAAACATTCTTGCTCCAGCTGCTGCAGTAGCTATTCCTTCCGTGGCAACACGACTTGGCTATACAGGTGGTACAGATCTGTTAAAAGACTTGGCAACAGAGCGTCCAGACTTTATTAAGCAAGCTGGTGAGCAGTTACGTCAAAACTTACCAACTGCTACCGGCGCACTTGTTAATGCGGCGGAGCCAACTGCTTACAAACTTATTGGTGGTGGTAAAAACGTTCAGATTTATTCGCCAGAAGGTTACGAAAACGCGCAGCCTATTCCAACCCCACCACCACAGCCAGATGATCAAGGTAATCTGCCTGTAGTGGTGCCAAAACGTGCTGGTGGTTTAGTTCACTTGCGGTAACGTTTACCGTGCCAACCTTCAGCAGCAAGAGGAAAATCGGGAGCCCATACTGGAGGCGTAGTCATAATCTTAATGACCTGCTCCAACGCGGACTCCCCGTTTTGTTCTTCCACTAAGAGGAGTACCTCATCGTGAATGCTATTGATTACCAGAAAACCATTCGCTTCAAGATTAAGCATAGCCACGGCAAGAAAGTCCCGGGCAGTTCCTTGAACAGCGGATTGAAATATCGAGCTGCCAATAAGAGCGTTGCGGCTCCATTGCCTGCTGTAAGTGTTTTGGGAATGGACGACAACACCCATTTTCTTACTACCCCACGGAGTGGTGAGCAGATCGAGCTCTGGCCTTTGCCAGCAGATAAGTCTGCCTGATGGTAAGCGCATCCATAGCGCCTTGCCATCACACTTCATCACAATCTTGCTACCTGCCGCAAAAGGATTGCCGGGGTTCTTAACCGCATCAATCGCGGCTTTCTCGCAAGCAGCCCATAGATCTTTTACCTTGGCATACGACATACGGTAATTGTCTACAGCATTCTTAGCCTGATTTTCTGTCAGGCTTACTCCCATCCCTTCAGCGTATTTGACAAGTCCTTTAGCCCCTTGTCCGAACATTGCTCCAAGAACTGCCGACTTGGAAACCTGCCGTTGGTCTTTCGTAACCTCATCATAAGGTACGTTATATAAATACTGCGACGCAAAGACTTTGTATTCATCTAATCCCTTTCTGAATAGTTCTACTTTGTCCGTTTGGCTCGCAAGCCATACGCCGACTCTATTTTCGATGGATGAAAAATCGACGTCCACGAAGGTTTGTCCATCTGGCGCACTAATAGCGGAACGCACCAAGCTGGATAGTTCGTCCATCGTACCAACACCTTGCCCAAAAACTTTAGGTATTGCCGATGCAATTTGTCCATCTTCCAAAGTAGGGCGTGCAATGTTCTGAAGATTAAGTCCGCCGCGAGAAGCCCAGCGACCAGTACTCGCACCGTGATAAACCAAAGTATTCCTAATCTTTCCATCTCGTTGTATCTCCAACATCTTAGCGTACTTAGCCACGCTAGTTTGGCTTCCTTCTTGGCGTAATTCTAACGCACGTCTCACATCATCAAATAAGTCAGTAGACACTAACTTAGCTGAAACGGTCTTCTCGGTCAGGTCGGGGAGCTCGGCTCCTCGTTGGTTTAGCCACAGAAGCAATTTAGCACGTTCTGAGGGCTTACAGCCAGTGAGCTGTAGGGTCTCCTCATCTATAGTTTTTTGAGCTCCCTGAACGGCTTTTACGGCGTTTTGGAGCTCGTTTGGATCCACTGGGACCCCACGTAGGTTGATCCGCTGGGTGAGCTCCCAGACACGCTGTTCGTCAGCAGTGAGGGGACGTAGTAGTTTGACAATCGCCATCTCTGTTCTAACGTCTTGGGCACAGTAGTCAAATAGCTGCTGGAGTAATTCTGGGTCATTTTCAAATTCTCCCTTCCTATTGGGTTTACATAACTTCTGAATCAAACGGGCGCCAATGGCGTCTTTTTTATGGGTGCTGTCCATAAAGGCACCAGCATCATCCAAACTCTGTGGCACGTTGTTGGCTGCTGCTATGGCCATGGAGTCAATACACTGCTCTAGCTTTAGTGGTGGCCAGCCGTACTTAGGTACACAGACGCAGCCCCAAATTGCGTACTCGAACATGGCGTTCCATGCTTGGATTTTGCCACCGTTGGCAACATGGTCTAATAATTTAGATAAAAAATGCCCGTAGTGTGGGTTATTAACTTTGTCGGTTACTAACACATTGTCAGGTTGGGTGCCGAACGCAATACACAACACTTCTGTTGTGGGGTCGTTGGCGTAGATGTCTAAGCCCACATCGGGTAGGTTAGCTTTACTGCGGGTCTCAAAGTCGATGCTATAAATCATAAGTGCTCCTAAGGCAAACAGACGCATCTGCGGAAATTCTATTATAAACAAAAAAGGGGCGCTGTACAAGCCGCCCCCAACTCACCGCCATGTGAAAACTGTTAAATCTTTTGTACGGCTAATTGATGCCCAATGTGTTTAATCTCTAGCTGATCGCCAAACACTTTTACAAACGCGTCAATCGCAATTTTGGGTTTTTGGTAATCATTAAAACCCTCTGGCGACCATGCGTAATCGTCAAACAAGAAGATACCTTTTGGCTTGAGTAGACCCCACGCCATCGCAGCATCAACAAACACATCGTCAGCCATGTGGCTGCCATCGATATAAATCAAATCAAACTGCGCCTCTTCAATGATTAACTTGGCTAAGGCTTGATAAGAATAGGTATCAAACACGCGCAGGTTTTGACTTGGCTTTTTAACTTCATTAACATTATCGGTAAATGTTTTATAAAGCCCAGACAGATCCATCTCGCTGTGTTCCATGCTGCCAGTAAAAGGGTCTACGCAGACCATCGTACCATCAGCATCGAGCACATTCTCAAGAAACCAACACGTTGCTTTGCCTTCAAAGCAGCCTACCTCAAGGATAGACTGCCGTGCTGGCAATATCTGTATTAGCTGTGATAGGTGTGGCAGATTGTATGAAAACCAATCTTGTGTAAAGTTCATATTTCGCAAGCGCCCGCTGTACAAGCTAATTGCTGCGCGCCTTCGACGTTGTCTGTGTTTTCGATAAACGCTTCCCAGTCGATTTTGGGTTGCTTGGCTTTGAGTTCTTCGTACTGTTCTTTGGTGCACTCTTCGTACGGGGCTTGGCGATACGTTCCTCCGTCATAGGGAAGATAGGAAACACCAGAGATTTCGTCGAAGTTTTCCCACGTCCATGCTCCGACGCTTGGCCAATCTTTTTCTTCGACTGAGATGGTGACGCTGGGCTTGTGCTCGCACCAGTATCTTTGGTATGTGAGCCAGAGCGCAAGGTGGCTCTGCGGCGTGACGTCGGCACGGGTAATACCGGCAGGAGCTTTTTGAGGAAAGGAGAAAACAATCGTTTGATCAGGTTTGTAAACACATGGTTCATAGGGTACTCCTTGTTCAATTAAAAATTGTGTTAGAGGGTCTTTCTTATCGCCTCTAACTCGTCTGACATAGTATTTACTGTGTCTTGGATGGATTCCAGAAGCCGAGTCAACGAGCTGTGATACTGTTCCGGAAGGCTTAACGCAAGTGATAGCTGCGCTTGTAGGAACTCCAAGTTTAGCAGCCCACTCTGTATTTGTTGCTCTAGCCATTTCTCGTAGCTCGCTGAGGATAGCATTTAATTTGTCTCCTTGTTTTGTGAGAAGGGGATTATCATAGATTCCAGTGAGGGAGACACCCAAAAGCCGTTCCTCTTCAGTATTTCTCTGCCACACCTTCCGCAGATAGGGGAACTTTGTGAAGGTAGACTGGATGGTACCAAGGATAGTGGCGAGGCGCACTTTGCGCAATAAAGTCTCGAGTGTGTCGTCATGTCTTACTACTGCCTCTGTTAAATTGCAAAATTGATAAGGTCGAAGAATGATTTCAGAGCACGGATTTGTTCCAAATTCGAAATTAGGATCACGGTGTCCGTATTTCTCCACGGTTTTTTTAGCGGCTTCACGATTAAATATTCCCCGTTCACCAGAGCGGGAGTTATATAGCGAGAGCCACTCTTCCATAAATTTCCCCACCGTAGGAGTCTCATTATAAACCGCACTGTTGTTGGCGAGTGCACGATGAGGTGCTGTTTCCCACCATGGGCCAGCTTTAGCATGTCGAATCCTTTCATCATCTAAGTCTGACAAGGATATCATAGCTGAGCGACGAACGCCGCCTACTACAACTACCTCACCAATTTTGCACATTAAATCGTGGCACTCAAGCGAATTGAGTTTGCGACCCTTTGCGCCTTTAAATGTTGCCACAACAAACTCAAACAAATCAATTAATGGTTGCGGCCCTGAAGCTCTTCCACCAAATGTTTTGAGTCTGGCTCCGGAGGGGCGAACTGTGGAAGTATCCCACTTTGGGATTTCTCCTGCGTAGAGGTGGGCGATGAGCAGACGTAATGATTTTGCCCATCCTTCTTTTGAATCGTGCACTTGAATTGTTCCGGAATAATCAAACAAGTTTTCTGGCACTTCGGGCAAACGGTTAATGTACTTTGATTCAACTGAGAATCCAACGCCAGTTCCGCAAAGCAAAATGAACATGGCTTCGTCAAAACTTTTGGGGTCATCCACCGGGAGATAGCTGCAGTTATAGACGCAAGTATTGTCACGATCGGCACTCTTTCCTGCCGTCATCATGGCACGCATGGACGGCATAAGTTCTAGGTTATGGATAGCATCAAATAATTCATTTTTTAAATCTTCGTCTTGGGCAATTGCTGGGGTACGGGTAAAAATATAATCCACAAAACGGTTAACTGTTTCTGCCCATGTTTCTCTGCGTTTCTTTTCATCTACAAATCGGGCATATCTACTGGCGGCAATGTACTCTTGATACTGATCCATTTATTGTTTTTCTCTAGTTATGGGTTAATAAAGGGCAAAAAGGGCGACCAGTTTCTAGTCGCCCCGCCCACTACATGGGTACTTCTTAAATTGCGAAATCTGCTGCGGCGGATGTTGCACCGCCAAACTTCTCACCGTCCTCTAACTTCTGAACGTTGTTTAAACCTGCTGCAATACCTTTAGAACCACTTGCATCGTATGGGTAAAGGGTAAGTGACGCACGACCATAGCAACCGCTATAGAACTCGTCTTTGTCCATAATTGGATTTAATTCAGCATCAACAATACCTGGCTTCTCATTAGAGTTGGCATTGATGAAATAGTGACCGGCGTATACTGGATCATCTTTTTCCGCATCGCCATCACGCAGACCACCTTTAAGCATTTTAGGAATGCTTCCGCCAAAGTAAGCTGCGTTAGCTTGCTTGGTTTCTTCAAAGGCTTTATTGAAACGTGCTACTGTGTCTTTGTCAGACTTGGGGATTAGGATTGATACAGAGTACTTCAAAGAACCGTTCAATGTCTCAGCTGGTTCAAATACGTGAACAAACGAGAAACGAACTTTGCCAGTTACAAACTTGGTCTTTACTGATTTGACTGCCATAATAATTTTTACCTTTTTACATTTTTAGTGACTCAGACTTAAAGGAGCTGAATCGGTACCCTACTCATACTAATGCAAACTTCTTACTACTTATTTTCCACGATGTGAAATATTTACGCATCGTACAAAATTCCGTGAGCCGCTAGGGCTTGACGCATCGCCAAAGCGTTCATAAAATCGGCATGAACACTCATATCTTCTAATAATTCTGGTTCTTCAAAAACCATGTCAGTAATCTCTTCAATGCGCATTCTTAGTTGATGCACACCGGTTCGTTCTCTGCCACCCACTAAACCATCAAAGTCTTTGTAAAACTTATCAATTAAAATATCGGGCACTTCAAACTCTGAATCGCTGTATTTAACTAACATTGGTGTCCTTCTTATAATTGTAATGTCACCATAACTAGGCCTACGTTACCAAGAGCATACCCTAAAAAAGATATGCCCATGCCAATTTGACCTTTTATAAAAAATTGAATTGCCACAAATGTGTATACGCAACCTATAAAACCAATTAACCATGCGTTCATTCAAAGTCATCCTTTGCTGTTTCTTTAACTTTAACTAGTTTTGGTTGACCTTCTGGACGTATAACTAAATCACCTAAATGGGCCATAACTTGCTTGTTTATTTTTTCCAATGATGCCAAAGACTTAAGTTTGGGTGGTTCCCAAATAACTTTTTCATCCATGCCTTTTTCAATAAGCACAGTAGCTGCCAACGCATGATCAGATATTTTTCTGTGTGTTACAGTTGTTGCTAGCTTATAGCCAGGGGGGATAACGCTGTTGTTAATTGCTTGTTCTAAGGCATAATCCTCAACGTCGTTAACCCATGTGCGTAAATCTTGGGCCCTGGAAAGAACTAGACTCATTTCATCTTCATCTAGTAGCGGGGCGGGTCTAAATTCTAGCTTTGCGATTTCCGAGTTAAAGTCCGAGCGCGCCCTGCACTGCGTTTTGGCGCGGCAGAATTGACAGTGGTCACCTGGGAGGAACTCACCTGTGCCTGACCACGCTTTTTTGGCTTTTGGTTTGACGAAGTAGTTCGCCCAGTCGACAAGTTTGCTGATACTTGTGCCGTCGGTGCTAATGCTGTCAAGTCTGGGTTGGTGGATTGTGTAACTGACTTCACGTATGTCCGGCCATTCTTCTTTGAATTTAGACCACGCGCCGAGCGCGTAGAGGCGGAGCTGGGGGTTGTCTTGGGCGTGGACAGGGATACCTTTTCCGAATTTAAGATCAATGACTCTAATTGCGTGTTTCGAAAGGATGACGACGTCCGCAGTACCAAATCCATCAGGTACCCAGTCACTGAAATCCACACGTTGTTCAAACAACGGAGTATCGCCTTCACCAATTTGTGAACGAACATACAAAACGTAATTATCGACGTTAGCCTCGAAATCGTCATCATAGTAGGATGTTGATTTAATGATTTCGTATTCTTTTTCATATTCTTCAATTCCTATTTGACCGTAGTAATGGCGCAATTTAACTTCTGCCAAAGCGTGAGCCATAGTTCCTTCTTGTGAGAAGTCAAAAGAACCTGGAGCTCGTTTTTGTTCGGGGAGGGTTGCTTCTAGTCTGGCAGATGGTGTGCAGGTTAGCCAGCGTTTTGATCCTGATGCTGAGAGCAGCGCGTGTGCGGTCATTTTTAGCCTTTTTAGTAAATGTTCGTCTTACATATACTAATGCAAAAAATAGGGCCTGACAAGGCCCTTTTTGTACCACAATGTGAAATATTTTATTTTAGGGAGGAAATTAGATCAGCTATCTCTTTATTAAAGTCGACCACAACTTCTTGTTTTATTTCGGCTTTAATTTCACGACTGTCTTTGTAGTCCTCTGGATACTGTCCACGAAGGGCAATTTCGGCAACGCGGGAATTAAACCCACGGTTGTCAATATTGGCTAACATCATGTTTTCCCAGTATGCTTGACCATAAGTTGTAGCTAAGTCCATAGCTTCTGCAAACTTAGGATCTTCTTTTTTAAGTTTAATTGCTGTAGATTTGCTGATATTTAAAGCAGCATACATAGCTTTTTGCGATGCGCCCTGTTTGCCAAGTTCTAAAATAATCTTGGCGTGTGCATCTGTAAATTTAAATTTTTTAGCTACCACATTTCCACCTTTTTAGACTTGCTGCTTTGCGTGTTGGTTTTCCGTTCTCGTCCTTCATAGGGCCGGGCACACCAGACATGCGAGCACAGAATGATTTTTTACGAGGGCCACCTTCTGGTTGAGGGGCTTTTAGATGACTGCCGTTTTTGGAATTGTAAGCCTTGCGACCAGCTGCTGTCATGCCAGCACCTTCTTTGGTACTTAAATAATGACGGCCTTCGCCTTTAGTTGTTTTGGCAATTGGTTTGTCGTGTTTTACTGAGCCGCCGCTAGCTTTTTTAGCTGTTTTGGCGGACTCAACAAATGCTTGTTTGGTTGGCGCACCAGCCGAACCCGGTTTGCGCATGTGTTCGCCGGAACCGCGTTTAATGCGTTCTTGTTTTGCGTGAATGTTTGCGTAGAGTCCGGGTTTGGTGGCCATGATGTACCTTTAAAATATAACGCTAACGCCAGAACGTTTGAGTTTTAAAACTTCTTCACGTTGGGCATCGCTGACAAACTTATTGATTTCAATGGCTTTATTAATAACATCGTCCATTGTGGGAAATTTAGGTGCTAGCTCTAGTGTTTCTTTAGAGGTCTTGTTGAGCAATTCCCAAGCTGCCATGTTGGCATTGTACTGGGTCTCTAAAAAATCTTTAGCTGCGTTAAAAACGGAAAAGCGTAATTCGTATGGGCTCATGTATTTCTCCTATGTGTATGTGTGTGGGTGCTGGTCTTTCCCAGCCGTCATCCCAAACGTCTTTGGGCAAATGCAAGGCTTCTTTACGCCCGCAGGAGCGCTTCACAGCGAGTCCTATATTTACTAATGCAAATAAAGCACTCAATCCGCCCTAGTCTGGCAGGATGATGGTTTTCTTAGGTTTAGATGGTGGTTTGTCATTTTGTTGCATTTCCATCATTTTTCTAAACGTTGGCATCATCTCATTGACAATGACTTTGGTCATGGCTTCAGCTTTTAAGCGGTGAACCATTTCCTCTTCTTCACTAGACTTTTTAGTTTTTTCTTCTACGGCTTTAGCAATATCGTTGCTAAATTTACGATGCCGTAAAAACTGGCGCATAAAATTATCCATTGGCTGCTTCCTCACTTGCTTTTAATGCTGCCTCTAAACCTTTTTTGGCTTGCTCAATTTGTGGGCTAACTTGTGAGTGCAAGATGTTCATCATCTCTGCCTTCATTGTGGTTGGTGCTTGTTGTGGTAAATCTAAGATGGCCATCAATACATTAAAGCCTCGAACAGTCAGTTCAATCTTAATGCTCATGTCATCTAATACATCAGTTTTATCATTCATTCTTTTTACCTTTCTTCTTGATAGGCCCAAGCACTCTTTCTCTTTCTGCGAGCTTTACTGGGTCGGTGCAATACTGATTTAATTCAAACACTCTGGCGTGCATATCCATCAACTGCCAACAACGCATTTCGTGCATCATCTTGATACCAAGCAAAGTGTTAGCCACTTCATCTTCAGTCATTGGTTTTTCTGCATCACCATGATATTTATAAAATGATTCAAGATCATCAGATGTTTGCCATACTTTATAGATGGCATCTTCCATATCCCACGCTGTGTACTTTTTCATCTGCCACACTCCTCTTTAATTTTGTTTGCTATAGATGGTGAACGCTTTTCAATTTCCCTGCGAATGTACCACTCTGCTTTGCGCAAATCTTCAATCGCGTCATCTTTAAGATCCGCGCGCCAGATATATTTAATGGCGTTACCTAGGTTAAAACCCATATGTTCAGTAATTTGAATGCAGTCAACGCCAGATGGATGACTGGTATAGTGTTTAGGATTGTTGACTACGTCGCTCATGTTTTCTCCTTAATTCGCTTTCTACTGCCTTTACTTCTTCTGCTGTTTCGCATACCCATAAAGTTTCAATGTCGGGATACTGACTTGTATCAATATCTTCAACACCGGTCAGTGTTTCAATGATTGGATAACCTTTGTATATGCGTTCAATTACAAAATGACTCATAGTTTTAATTCCTTTTTAATAAACTCTACGCCTTTTGCAAAATGATAGCGCCAATGTTTTTCCGATAAACCTACTTCTGTATAAGACAAACCATCTAAAAAACTTGTTAATACAAACCGCTGCTTGACAGGCATACATTCATTTATTAGATGTCTAATGTCATCTATATCTTCCGGGTCCCATGGCAACCAACCTTCAATAATTTGGTTCGACATACCTTCTGCGTCATCCTGTTCGATTGGGTCTGGGTCTTCGTCAGATAGGCGTGGGGCCACAGCGTTGACTTTGTATTTGGTTTTTGTTCTCATGGCTATACTAATGCAAAATTTAAGGACTCTAGCAGGGCATCTTGCAAATTTATTTTACCCTCTAAAACTTTGACGACGTGCTCGTCGATGCTATTAGACAAAACTAGATGGTGTATAATAACCGGCTTTTCTTGCCCTTGGCGGTAAATACGTGCGTTGGCTTGGATGTAGTTTTCCGAAGACCAC
>Ga0208739_1000127_pt1 | contig 28176 bp, 40 predicted proteins | sample CryBogCBE27Jul09_FD_184566 | JGI IMG/M metagenome (GOLD analysis project Ga0208739, IMG submission 184566) | Freshwater microbial communities from Crystal Bog, Wisconsin, USA - CBE27Jul09 (SPAdes) (version 2) | ecosystem: Environmental > Aquatic > Freshwater > Lake | place: Crystal Bog... | reverse complement strand
TGGGAACGTAACGGTGAACGTGCTTGAACTGGTAATCGTGCTACCAAAATTCAAAATAAAACAAGCCGCTCCAGTGGTGCTATTATAAACTAGCGCTCCGTTTGCGGAAAGCGAACCAGACCAACTTACGTTGTTAAACGAGATATATGCTATGTTATTTGTGGTATCTTGGGTTGGTGGGTTAGATATGGTTAAAACCTGTCCACCAGCCGTATAGCCCGTCCCAACGACTTCGTTCGTACTGGTATAAGCGGTGGTTGTATTATCAAGGTTCGCATTTCCGTTATATAAAGCTATTTTGTAGGTATAGGGAGAAGTTAAAGTAAAGTTCTCCAAACCAGACAAAATATTGGCTTTAAACAACGTGGTTTGAGTCTGTACTATTGGCATTATGTATTAACCTTGAGTTTAGTCTGACCATCACGGTAAGCATCACCACGCTCAAGACCATCGCCAAGACGTTTAATTTCGCCAAGCGCTTCTTGGAATTTATCTTCGTAATATTTAATAATGTCTTGCTCCTGCTTTTGGAAAAGCATAGCTTCACGCATAGCGCCATAAAATAGCACTGGATCATAGTTATCGCCAAGCCAGCTTTGACCAGATGGGTTATTTAATTGAGCGATGCCAACAGAAAAGCCCGAACCAGTTCCCCCTACAGAACTAGCTGATACGCTTAATACATCTGATGCTTGATAAAAACTTCCGCCATTTTGTAATGTAACGGATGACACAACTCCGCTTCCATTTATTAAAATATCAGCAGTAGCGCCAGAACCTGATCCACCAGTTAATGGTACGTTTTGATACAAACCTGCACTGTATAATGATCCACCAGAAAAGGTAGCATTCAATACGGCAACAACACCCTGCACAATAGATACTGGATAGTAAAAATAATGCAATTCAGTAGTATATGATTGATCTGGTGTTGGTCCAACTATGGCAGTTAATTCATTAACATTATTTGTGGAACTACCAAAAATAGCGTAATACTTAGGTAAAGTCCAACTTGTCGTTCCATTGTTGGGATAAGCTTCACGAATAAAGTTCACATCTTTATTAAGTAAATAGGTGTAATTACCACTACTATCAACTACGGCAATAGAGTAGGTTGCCAACCAGTCAAACGGCAAAGTTAAATACTGGTTTCCAACTGTAAAATTGCCTGTAACGTTTTTACGTAATGATGGAATTTGAACTGCGTTATATATGCGTGTTTCAGCCTGTTCAACAAAGAACGGAATATTTGCTACAAACGCTGTTTCTGTCGTTTGTGCGTAAGTCTGAATGTTGTTATATAACGTTTCGTAGTTCATTTATTAAGCCATTGGTCCACGAGCAATACGACCCTTAGTGGCAGCGCCATTTCCACGGGTTTCTTGACCATCTTCTTTGGTTGTACCTTTACCCCAACCTACAGAGCTTGCTGGTAATGGATCTTTAATGTTGGCTTCTTTAGCAGACTTTTCAGTTGCAAAATCGCCCATTTCCATAACTTCATTTCCATTAATAATTTTGCCATCCATTGTGTGTGGACGAGCATAATCACTTGCAGGTTTATCGTAAGGGGCTTTACCAGTGCGAATAGCTGGGCTATTCTTGGTAGTAGGTTTTACATTTTTTGCGGTTGCCATATTAACGACCTCTTGCGCTAGATTTTTGATTAGCAACACGAGCCATATTGCGACCCATGCTACGCAAATTAGACTGAGTTACTCCACCTTTAGCCATCTTTTTAACATCCATACCGCCCTTTTTAAGTTTAAGCTTGGTATGCTTGCCGGGATGCTCTTGAGCATCGTGTTCTTTCATAGCTTTTTTAATTTCTTTGTCAGCCATAGCTTTGTCTTGTTTCATATCTTCTTTTTTAGATTCCATCTTTGCCATTTTTTTGCTCCTAAGTTATTACTACAGTTACTGAATTAATATTGCCCTTACCAATTAAATAGTTAGGTGTAAGTTTTCTTTCAAAACCACTGGATCCACCCACTGGATACCATCCCCACTGGATAACCCTACTACCGCCCTCTGGAAATCCAGCTTGGCTTTGGGATGTACCGCCTCCCTGATTAATCTGTAAACCACTAGGACCAGAAGCGTAATAGCTTATATCTGGTCGTGGTTCACGCACAGCTTGCGGATCATTAACAGGGTACATACCCAGTCGTAACTGAGGATGATCTGGATCCCAACACTCTGGGCAAACTTTAATACTTACCAGCTTGGTCTTGATGGTTAGCTTTTTTAATTCACTAAGCTTATATCGTTGACCACATCTGTCACACTCCGCAATACTGTGTTTACCACTAGCATACTTAGTTGGCATACTTACCTCGAATAGAACATATTACGAGGAACAAATCTAATCGAAACCATTTCCCGATCTTCTTCAGTAGCTTGTTCTAACTGCGTCATGTATTCCATTTTTAAACCAGCAGCACGTTGCATATCCATATTAGGAAGCTTCATAGATAAATAATATGCTAATCCAGCAACCAAACAAGTAATCCAACGGAACGGAATATCTTGAATAAATACACCTGTTCCAGAATCTTGAATACGTCTCATGCGCCAGTAAACCAAGGTATACGGAGTTCCATTATCTGGTGTGGGCCAGACAGCTAAAAACGGTAACTGTTGGTTATAAATTAAAGCGCCAGAGCTATGAGCCGCAGCAGTAGTATTGTACTGTCCACGGTAGCAATTTAAAAGCTGATTGCCCGATAAATTGACGTAACCAATAATTTCATTATCAATTTGAATAAATCCAGTAGATCGCATATTAGCCGTAGAGCTAAGAGTGATAGTAGTAGCAGAGGCTGTAAGAGCGCCAACCAAACTAACTCCAGCATAAATGTTAGAGTTGCCTGTTTCACGGCTGTAATACGTTTGTATTGGGCGACCATAGGTAAGCTTATTAGGAATCGTAGAATAGGTAGATTCCGATATGCGGTTTAAGTTAATATCTTGCTGGTTTGATGCGCTGGCATTATTGGTGCGAGTTACCAAATCCAAAATATCAATTGTATTGGCATCTACTGGATATATGGCTTGACCATAGACTAAAGGCACAGAAACTTCTTCTACCGTCCAAAGGTTAATCCCTCGGTTAGCCCATTCAATCGTTAATAGATTGATAGACCTTTTTGCTGTGCGAAGATCATATCCAGTGCGTAATTGCGAGCCACAACGCTCAAAGGCTTCTTCTACAAGCTCAGTGAGGTCAAGGTTAAAAGACGAAGTACCACTGGTATAAGCCATTATTTAGCCGTTTTAAGCCACGTTTTGTTCAGTTGATGCTGGGGTAGCAACTGCTACTTGAACGGGCGCTACAGGCTCTTCTACAGGCATAGAAGCGGGAGTTTTTAAATGAGCTTCTACAGTCTTTAATAATGCTTCAGATGTTGGATTAACAGCACCAAAAACTTGCATTTCATGACGGATAGCCTTTTTCAAAATATCTAATACGTGTTCTGCTTCATCTTCAAAATGTTTAAATAAACTCATTTTTTCCTCGCTGCTCTCATGTTATCAACTAAATTTGGATAAGGTCTACCCGCTGCTTTAGCCATTGCTTTAGCGCTGGCTTTTTTGCTTTCAGACATTTTTTTGGGTTTGCCTAATCCTTTTGGACGTGGCTTATTCCAAACTTCACCACCCTTTTTATACATATCAACAGAATCAGGGTTATCGGTACGCTCAATAACCTTTTTCTTAGGCATTTTGGAAGGGTTAATATCACCCATTCCACGGCTCGCCATCATTACTTCTTACCCTTAGCATAGCCACCACCACACATTGCTTTAACGTGTTCGTGGTGAAGCATATGACCAGCAGCGTGTTTCTTAAAATGCTCGTGATGTTGCATATGACCGTCTCCGCCATGATGCTTTTCAATGTGCTCTGGGTGAATCATATGCTCTTCAGCAGCCATATCTTTGGAGATTGGTGGGTGATCCATTTTCATAATATTTCCTTTATTAGCAGTATTTACCAACTGTTTTACCACGTTGAGCAATGCCATCAGCACGGCTAGAAGCAGTACCGCCAGCAGCCATTTTTTTAACTTTGCCGCCTTTTTTCATGCCAGCCATAAATGACTTCATGTTTTTTTCGCTTTCGATAGGCTCTTTTTTGCCATCAATTCCTAGTTCTTTGCCACGTGTATGACCACGTTTTTGAAGTTTGCTCTCGCCATGTTTACCATGTTTGTTTGAGCCAGCTTCTACATCTTCTTTCATGGAACGAGGACCCATAGTCTCGCCACCGCTTGCCATTTTCTTTTTCATTTCTCCACCCTTTTTAAAAGTTTTGCCCTTGTCGGCTTTACTAAAATCCTCGCCAACAGAGCGAGGGATACCTACTTTTTTTGCGAATGCTGGATTATGAGCAACCGCTTCCATTAGATTATGTTGTTTTTTGCTTGTACTTGGCATTATTTATGACCTTCAATAAAACGATCCAATTTAGCCTCTAGCTTATCAAATCTGTCAATAATTTGTTGCATATCATTACGCACTTCAGTTTTAGTAATATAATCTCGTGCCATTTCTTCACGAGTTTTATTAACAAGAACTGTTACACGATCTAATTCAGTAAACTTTTCTTTAACAAAAAATCCAATGGCTGCCGTGATGATAGTCAACAATACATTCCAAAATTGCATAATTGCTTCCATTTAGCACTTCCACTTCTTTAAAGATTTATTAATACGGCTATCTGGATCATTAGCTGTTTTGGCTGAAGTCAATTTCTTTTTCATACCACTCATGCGGGCACAGAAAGATTTCTTCCGTGACCCGCCTTCTGGTTGTGGTGGTTTAATATCATGACCTGCTGCTTTTAAACTAGCTCTGCCTTTAGCGTTTAAACCGCCAGAAGGTGATTTACCTTCCTTACGAGTCCATGCTGGAGACTTAGCCATATTAAGCCATCGCTTCCTGACAAACTACGTTAACTTGAACTACGGTAGTTTGGCTTGTAGTAATAGCAACCGTCAAAATATCAGCTACGTTACCTTTAATGTTGGTCAATACAGGGAAGAAGTTAGTCAAATCCAATTGTTGCAGTGCATTATTTGGAGTTGAGAATGCGTAAACTACTTCACCACCACTTAATCCAATTGCTGATAAATCAACCTCAGCAAATGAATTAAATGAACCAAGTGTATTCAAAGGTTTAAACGATGCATTTTGCAATGATAGCTGATTGGTTGGTGTACTAGCAATTAACTCAATCAAAGCTGTTTGGCTAGTATTAGTCAACAATGTTTGTGGTAACAATTGTCCACGATCAATCAAACCAATCTGATATGAACAGCCAGCAGTTGGTGCGTTAGGCAACGGATTACCAGTCACAATATCACCAAAAGTAATAGCAGAAGTTGTATTACTTGTAATACGAGCTGTATATGGCGATGTAATAGTTTGACCAGCCAAAGTAATTGCATTCGGACTAGATGGTAAATAGATCTGTGCCTGAGTAGCATTTAGCGCTGTTACGTTAAAAATACCATTGTATTGGGTAGGTGCTGCGCCAGAGATAGTAATAACGTTGTTGGTTGCCAAACTGGTAATTGCTGCAAAACTTAAAGTTACAGGGAATTGAGTTACACCACCAATTACAGTAGCTGCTCCAATTGCTGCACCAGTAAGGCTTGGCAATGCTGCCTGATAATAAACTGATTTACCAACCCATTGATTTGCACCCCAATATGTTGCTGTTGGAGTAGAAGTCAATGTTGCGCCATTTACCAATAAAATTGGAAGAATCATTGTGCTTGTTGTTGGAACAGATTGAATCAACCAAGTCTGCGCTGCATAAGTTGTTATAGCAGTTAAAGTTCCAGATACACCAGTTTGAGCAGAGCTTAACTGATATGTACCAACACCGCCTACTGCATATGATGTAACTGTACCAGCAACTTGTGCTGTAAATGTTTTGTTTACAGTAATGGTTGCACCGTTAACAGCAGTAATGTATGTACCTGCTTGAATACCTGTACCAGCAATTAATTGACCCACTGCAAATCCAGTGCCAGCCGCCAATACAACAACGCTAGAACCGATTGCACCACCGCTAGAATAAGCTTGTGATCCAACAGCAGCGCTAGTTGCGGTTAATTGAGAAGTAATTGTGGTTCCAGAAGCAATTCCAGTACCAGTCAATGACATACCAGATTGAATAGCACCAGCAGTAATTGTAGTTACTGTTAATGTTGCGCTGGCAATCGAATAGCCAGTAATAGATGCAGTTTCAGTAAATGAACTTAAAGTAATATATTGAGCTGGGCTATTAGCATTGGCTGGGTTAGTTACTGCATATCCATGAGGAGATGCAAAGGTAACCAAAGCTTGACCGCCACTAGATTGACCTACAACAGAAGAAATTGCTGGAGTAGCTGCGCTAATTGTCAAAGTCTGCGGAGTACCGCCAGTAGCAGCAGCGTTAGTTTGGTCAAAAATATCTGAACCAATCGCTCTCATGCGGAATGACATAGCTGGGTAACGAGTTACTGCACCAGTCAAACTACGCTGTTGAGAAGCTGCATAGTTACCATAAGAATAGGTAAATCCACGCTGTTTATCAATGCCGCCCTCAACCAATACTGACACACCATAGTGGGTCATTAAAGATTGACCAGAAGAGCCATTATCACGTTGCTCGTAGCGAACTGGTAGATTACCGGTACGGCTCCAAGGTTTAACCTGAGCTGTTCCGTTTACTACACCATTACCTGTACCAACTTGATGGATAACCCAAGGTTCACCGTTGATGACTACACCCCAACGAAGTGCACCAGCACCATACCAAGCATATTCCATCCAAATCATCTGAACCTTAGTCCAGTCAATAGCATTGATAATATTCTTATTACCATTCCAAGCTTCCATTGGGAATACTTGATCTACTGGCAAACCACCTGAGTCGGAACGAATTACGCAATACATTGCATATGGATTACCGGGATAAGGTGCGCCACTTTGCAAAAAGAAAATACCGTTAGAATCATCAAAAATACCAACACGTTGTGTCTGACCGCTAACCGATGAACCAAAGTTTACGTTAGAAGCCATATACATCGTTTTACCGGGCTGATAGCGATGGTAAGGACGTGATTGACGAATGGTAATGTCACCGGGAGTGTTGCCACCACCGATGTTCATTGATACACCACCTAAACCGGGGTTTTGGACAATGTATGCTTGACCTGATACGTTTTGAATAAACTGTTCCCAACGCAAAGGCTGGACACCATATTCAAAGTCAGCATCATAAATGTTTTGTGATTGTGAAACTTTAAGTTTTCCTACAACGTCACGCAAACGTTGAGGAGCAACAAATTGAGCAGCGCCATCAATACCCGTTAATGGGGTAGAGGCAGTTTGTGTACCCATAGCACCCGTTTGGGTATTGGGCGAAAAGAAATTCAATAAACTCCATGCACCTGACATAATATCTCCTTAAATTTTAAAAAGGGGAACCGAAGTTCCCCATCGGATTATTAGTCAAAGTTACCATATGGATAGGTTGAACTATTTCCAATATTAGTATCGGCTTGAACATAACTAATTGTAAATGCAAGTTTTCCAGATGTAGGAGATCCAACACTGTTACCAGTCATGGCAGCGGTAATAACTACTTGGCTGAACCAAGTTGGTTGGTTACCGGGTTGAATATTTTGCACGTCTTGCAAAGTGGACTGGCTGTTTGCATATTGAGTAGCTGTAAAGGTAGCAGAAGTACGACCAACTGTAGAAGCAGAGTTTGAAGCAATGCTTGCATATACAGCACCAGTAGCAGAAGTTACAAACTGATTTGAGCAATAGTAGGCAATAGTATTTGGTGTCAATGTTGCAGCATCAGTTGGGGTTGCAATATAGTCAACTTCAATAGATTTTAAATATGAACTAGCTGGCAACAAGAAAGAAACACCACGATAAATAGTACCAGCAGCATCAGCAGTAGGAACAGTAGCTACAGTTGGACCGCTAGTGCTGTATGAACCAGATTGTGGAGTCCAAATAGTTGCAATATTGTTAGGAATATTATTAGGTGTAACAAAAACACTAGAACCACCTGCATAACCAGCGGTGCCGGGAGTTGTTTTAGAAAAATCTAAGAATGCGTATTGGGTTAAAAGAACACCGCCAACGTCACGTTGTGGACCAAAACGATTATCTCCAGCTAAGACTGGACCTTCAAATGTACTACGTCCCATAATGGACTCCTTATGCAAAAGTACCTATCCCGATCTTTGCATCGTCTGCTGGGGCAGTGGTGGAATAGGCGAATCACCCAGATAGTTGTATTTATACACTAAGTTTAAACATCTTGCAAGTTTAAACTTGTTCTTTTTTAGTTTTTTGATGATAGAATTCAAATATGAAAAATAAGAACGTTACCAAAATTAAACCACTCAAAGATCAAAACATTGCTCGTCTTATTCAAGCTCAAAAAAGCCAAGAAAGCGGAGACAATCAAAGAGCAATTCTTTTGTGTGAGCAAATCATTAAAGAGCAGCCAGATCATCCAGATGCCTATCATTTAATTGGGTGCATTTTGGGCAGTGTTAAAAACTATCTTGCGGCTTTAGAATTTTTTAATAAGTCTATAGAAAGACACCCAAATAATGCCGTAGCTTTAAATAATAGAGCTAATGTATTTCAAGCATTAAAGCAACCAGAGTTAGCTATCATGGATTTTGATAATGCTCTAAAAATAAACCCTAGATATGCAGAAGCTTATTACAACAAAGGCATTGTAGTTGGCAGTCTTCATAGAACTGAAGAGGAAATTGATCTTTATAATCAAGCACTTAAAATCAATCCACGCTTTGCAGAGGCATATAACAACAAAGGGATAGCCCTGCAAAAATTGCATCGCATGGAAGAAACTTTATCATGTTATGACGCTGGAATCAAACAAAACCCCAAAGGGGTAGAAGCTTTTTATAATAACCGTGGGTTGGTTTATCAAAACTTGGGCAGACCAGATGAAGCTTTGGCTGACTACAACAAAGCTGTGGAGATAGACCCCAATCTTGCTGATGCTCGTTTTAATAGATCTTTGTGCTACTTATTACGTGGTGAATATGATGTTGCTTGGGAAGAGCACGAATGGCGCTGGAATAGAACAACTTATCCAAGACGAAACTTACCCGGCATTTGCTACGATGGTACACAAAGTTTAAACGGCAAGATACTATTTATTCATGGCGAGCAAGGTCTTGGCGATATGTTGCAGTTTTGCCGTTATGCTAAATTAGCCAAAGAAGCTGGAGCTACAGTGATTCTTGGCACTGAAAAGCCTCTGGTTAAATTGCTTACATCTTTAGAGGGTGTTGATCAAGTTGTTACTACGGGAGATCCTATTCCGCCGTTTGATTTGCATATTCCTCTTATGAGCCTTCCTTATGCGTTTAAAACACGTATGGATAGCATTCCTTATGGTATTTATTTAAAACCCGATCCCGCTTTAGTTGAATATTTTTCTCCAATGCTTTTGGCAAATGGAAAAAAGAATGTTGGTTTGGTTTGGTCTGGAGGGTTTAGACCTGATCAGCCAGAAGTTTGGGCTGTCAATGAGCGTAGAAATATCTCCTTAGAACGTTTACTTCCACTAAAAGTTGACAATGTTAACTTTTATTCTTTACAAAAGGGCGAAGGACCAGAGCAAGAACTTTACAATTGTTTAGGTTGGAGATCCATAATGTGTAACCATACACCGCTTTTTAAGGACTTTGCAGACACCGCAGCTTATATTTGGAGCCTAGACCTAGTGATTGCTGTTGACACGTCTACGGCTCACGTAGCGGCTGCTATGGGCAAAGAAGTATGGATGATGAATCGTTTTGATACTTGTTGGCGCTGGTTCATGGACAGAACCGATAGCCCTTGGTATCCCACCTTAAAACTTTACCGCCAGCCCAAGTTGGGCGACTGGGAATCAGTAGTACAAAACATTAAAGAGGACTTAATTAAATGGAGCAAGTAATTTTATTGTTGGGCGGTATTGGAGATTTTTTGCAGTGTTTGCCTTTTATTGATGCTAACAAAGATAAACCTTATAAATATGCCTCAGTAACCCATTTACAGGGCGCTAAAGAGTTTTTTGACACGATTGGAATCCCCGTTGATCCATTGCATATCTTTGAAACTTTGGACGGTCAAAATCACTTTTTAAATAGTTTAAACAAGTCTATTAATTGGGTTCACTGCCCACATGCTCAGTATTTTGCTGAATTTCCATTTGATCTTGAAAAACCATTATTTACTAATGGTAAACCCGTAGTTGGTGTTCATATCAACGGTAGCGCATATTCTATTGATACTCAAAAGAAATTTGGCATGATTTTGAAGTCCATCCCAGCCCGTGTAATTAAAGAACTTGTATCTGATGATTACAACTTGATGGCATTTGGTTTAGAAAGCGAATTAAAAGGTATTAATTTAAAAGAAAGCGAAAGCTTAAAGCTTGTTTGCCATAGCAATCCAGCAAAAAGCTTGGCTTACGTAAATCAATGTCATGCAGTTATTGGAGCAGATAGTGGCATTAAAACAATGAGTGCTATGAATCGTATTCCTACGTTCGTATGGCTTGGAGATTATATCGACCCACCACGTGATGAAATGTTTATTGACCCATATATTAAAGACGGTGTTATGAAGGTATTTCGCTATAAAGATGTGGATGCTTCATTTGATCGTGGCATGGAAATGACCAAAGAATTTTTAAAGGAAATACTATGAATCCCAACTTTGCCGTTAATACAGAATATGGACTGTTAATTTTAAATAAAAATGATAGGGGTGTATGCGGAGATGTGCAGCGTACTGGTTACTTTGAGCGTGATCAAATTAACCTACTTAAAAAAATTATTGAAAAGTTATTGGTAAAAAAACAACACGTAGTATTTTATGACGTAGGAGCCAATATTGGCACTCATACTCTTGCCATAGCAAACACGTTTAAAGACCAAGTTTCTGTTCGGGCTTTTGAAGCGCAGCGTCAAATCTTTTATCAACTTTGTGGAATGGTAAGTTTAAACGGGCTACGCAATGTTAGTTGCCATAATTTTGCAATTGGAAACGATGAAATAGATCACATTGATGCAACTTTGCCAGATTACGATTCTTATCAAAACTTTGGTGGTTATGAATTATTGCCAATTGATAAATCAGACAACATGGATATGGTTAAAAACCATACCGAAAGAGTTGAAGTCTACCCTTTGCATTGGTTTAACGAGCACGTTGATCTTATCAAAATGGACATTGAGGGTATGGAAGAGCAAGCACTTTTTGCTGCTGAAGACTGGATTGATTGTTATAAACCTGTATTTATGGTTGAGCAACATAAGTCTAATGCTGGAAATATTATCGCTTTCTTTGAAAGCATGGGCTATTCAGTTCCACCCCAACAACATGATTTAATTTGCATTCCACCGGGATTTGATCTAGTCCTATAAAAGCAAACCCCCGCTTTTTGGGCGGGGGCTGCACCTATCAGTCTAAACCAACAGGGGGGTAGTTCTTAGTAAGAACCGTATACACCTAATGGATCTGATACACCAAAGCTGTAACGCTCACGAGACTTGTAACGGACGTTACCAGTATCGAAATCACCGTCCATAGAATTCTGGAGTGGTGTACGTACAAAGTGTTTCAAACCATTTGGAACATCAGTTGTCAGGAACCATGCATTGGTAGCTGTCAAGAAGTGGTTAATTGTGTAACCTTCTGGAACAGAACCATTGTTCTTGATTGCGTTGATGTCGTTGTTGTTAGTACCAACACGGAGTTCGGTTTCTAACAAACGAGTAGCAACGAATTGCAATGCAGGTGGAACAACCAATTTACGTGGTTTAGCAGCGATCAGTAAGCCACGCTCATCAGTCCATGCAGCGATTTGAATAACAGCATTTTCCAATGCGGTTTCGTTCAAGTCAGCAGGAGTTGAAGGAGTGTTAGCGTTAGTACCGCCGTTAACCAATGGGTGTGCAGTGCTGAACAATGCTTGACCGTCACCATAAGTGTAGGCAGCGTTAAAACCGTTGTTCAATACAGCAGCAGCTTTTACCTGCTTGGTATAAGCCATAGCACGAGCTAGACCTTTGGTGTAGCGAGCTGACAAAGAATCGTAGAGGTTGTCTTCGATTGCTTCTTCAGTCAAGCTAAAGCCAAGGGCAATAGTTTCGTGGTTGTAGCGAGCTGTCCATGCTTCTTGCGCATTGTCATAAGCGATGGCATTGCCTTCGGGTTTGACTGGTGCAGCGCTAAAGCCTGACAGTTTTGTTTCTTCTTCAAAAGAACGCTCAGAGGTCTCAGTTTCGTAGATCTCTTTGTGTTCTTCACCATAACGAGCATACTCAAGTCCGAACAATGCATTCAAACCGGGGAGCAACTCTTTCAGTAGTTGTGCACGAGAAATAGCCATTTAATGCTCCTTAGATTAAAGTGTTACAGCTTGAGCAGTATTGTTGTAATACTCGTGTAAACCAAAGTTAAACTTAACGTAAACTTCTGGATACTGAGTAAACACCAAAGTGCTTGAAGCAGGAATAGTCATTGCAGTAGATGCAGTGCCTGTTGGACTATTTACTGTTACTTGAGCACTATTCAATACAACTGAAGTAGAGCCAGCAGCAGCAAATGTCGAAACATAAGCGCCTGTACCAACATATTGACCGTTTGAAGCAATATAACCAACTTCAGTACCAACTAACAAGTTAGAAGGCAAAGCTGAAACAGTTAATGTGCCTGTACCACTTGTATAAGTAGCAGTGAACTGAATAGCTGAATCACGCTTCAAATCAACGATACGGAATGGCAATGTTGCGTTGTTACCAACGTTAGAAGCCAAAACACCATTGTAAGAATCGCCAGTATTTAAGTTACCAGCTAAATCAGAACCAGCGATGTTTAAACCGATCATTGCAGTAGCAACAGAACCAATAGCGGTAGCGCCTTGGGTTGAAGCAACAGCAACTTGGAATAAAGTATCTGGATCATCAGTAACAACTGCATAAGCATCACCAGCTAAAGTGCTTGCGGGCCAATATTGGCTGTAGCGCTTTTGCTTGGTAACAGGGTCTGTGTAGTTGCAGCCTAAAAACACACCTACAGTTCCATTACCTGCTGCGCCAGTAGTAGCGCCAGCACCAGTAGTAACTGTGGAGCGTGTGATAAAGCCACGTGAAATACCTACGACATCACCGTAAAAAATATTAGTGCCAAAGCCGTACTGGATAGGAATCTGACGAGTCGATCCAGAGAAAACTTGACCACCAATAAGATTTACTGGGCGAAAACCGTATGTACTAGGTACGATTGGATATGCCATTTAAATCTCCTAAAAGTTAAAATTATCTGCCAACCGTTACTGTAGACTTACTTTCTTTGAAAATAGGCATACGAGCATCGGATTGACGCATCAAATTGTTGTCTACAGCTTCCGTCTGTGCCCGTGTCTGTTCAGCGTAATAAGCTTGCTGTTGGTCTACGAACTCTTTTGGAGTTTTGCAAAGTAACAATCCGCCAATTTCGATGTTGTCTTTAAAACGTCCATCTGGATCGACTAGCAGTTTAAACTTAGGTTGTTCTTCGACTCGAACGGGTTCCCAACCTTCCCTGAGCTTAGACGATAAATTTCTAGGATCTGGGGTATTCAACATAGATACACGAATCCAACGATACTCGTATCCTTCTTCCTTATCGGGTTCTGGGAGTAACTCTGGTGGTCGCCACTGCTTTGGGCGCTCCGCCATTTCACGAACTTCGGTATCACGGTTATTTCTTTTTGCAGTCATTTTATTCTCCTAATTTAAGTACTTCTCTAGCATATTGCTCTGGGGTAATACCAAGTTTTTTGGCTAATGCCACTTGGCTCGTTTTCAGCTTGATTGGTTTCGCATTCGTGCTGCGACTCGCTGGAGCAACTACCGATGGAGATTTTGCTTTAGGAGTTTCTTTGACTTCTGGTACAGCCTCTTCCTCGAAATTTTCGGGGAAACGTTTGCGAATCGTACGATCGAGGGTCGCATAATATTCATCAGAGCCGATATGAACACCATTGCGCTTAAGTTTTTCGTGTAAACCTAGCGCTGCTGCTGTCATTTCTTCATCTTGACCGAACCAAGAATTTTGCTCTTGCCACTTCTGTGCCCTCATATCGGGCTTAGGAGGAGCTTGATATTGTGTTTTTACCTCATTTTCTTCAGTTTGTAAAGGGGGCATCTTAAAATTGTTGATGCGCTCCTGTTTTTGCATGGCTGAAACCATGTTTTCTTGAGCTTCAATAATACGATCAGTATCACCAGACTCATAAGCTTCACGATAAATCCGTTTTGCTTTATCTAGCTCTAATTCCACTGAATTTTTAACCGCAGCTACGTATTCTTGCTCTCCAGAAGACAACAAGGCTTTCATTTTCTTGTTTTCTTCGTAAAGTTTTTGCGTTGCAGCAATTGCTTCTTGTTGTTCACGCAAAGCAGCTTCTTTTGCCCTACGCTCATCGTGCCAGACCTTCTTTAACTGCTGTAAACGGTCTTTTACGTGGTCGTCATATTGCTCCATCTCGTCTTTTTCGAGATCTTGCACCACTTCTTCGGGTAAATTTCTGCGTCTACGATCCTCTTTTGGGGTATCGTCTTCAATTTCAATCTCAAAATCAGCGGGTTTTGCTTCAATTTCTGCTTTTACTTCTGGCAAATCTGCTGGTTGTTCGATTTCATCGGGGAATTGGAATGCTTCTGCCATATTTTTCTCCTTTATGAGCGTTTAATGCCACGTGGATCATCCACAATAGCTTCTACGGTGTCATCGTTAATCATTCTGAATTCTTTTCCGTGAATGTTTAAACGACTACCTGAGTTTGGTCGGACAATAATAAAGTCACCGACTTTGCACCAAGGTCCTGATGGGAACCTTGTTGGATCTTTGTAGCAGTCTGGTCCCAACGCAACTACGAATAAAACTGTTGCCAGCTTTTCTTCAAAGTTAATGGTCGCTTCTGCCTTTAAGAGTCCGCTTTCGTACGCATCTTCAATATCAGGTATTGCACATAGGATCCGATAGCCTGACGGCTTCGGTAATTGGCTTGCTTTTTCTTCTTGGGATTTGTCCATTAGCGCTGATAGATCGACCGCCTGTGACAAATCAATTGTTTCACTCATCCGAGATCTCCAAATTGTGTTTAAGGTCGGTTATTTCTCTACGTGCGGTCAACAGACCTTTAATAATCCCGCATATAGTTAGGTATTGGTTGTATTCGACCGCATCGCCACTACCTAATTGGTTTTGCATCATTGATATCCGTTCATCAATTCTGCCAATTGCTATTTCTAATTCATTCATTTATTACCCTTTTTAGCGTTTAAACGGGCTTGTTCAGCTTCTGCAACTTGGTGAGCGTCTCTCAATCCTTGTGTAAATAGCTGTTTGTTTTGAACTTTGTGCTCTTGGTCTTTGCTTGAAATATGCTTAACCAAATCTGCACCGATTTGTATCTTGTCTCGTGTTTCTTGAGACTGTAGACCTGCTTGAGTTTTAGCTGCTTCCAATACCGTCTGTGCTTGGATACGGCTTTTCTCAATTTGTTGCTGACTTGCTTTTAATTGAGCATCAACCATATCTTTTTGTTTTTTGCGCTCAAGTTCAGCTTGTTTAAGTTGTAACTCTTGTTGCTGCATCTGAACCAATGGATCTTGTGCCTGTTGCTGGGCTTGCTGTTGTGCCGCCTGTTGCTGATTGTTCTGTAATAGACGTTGAGCAGCTTGAGCCAACATTGGAGCCAAACGAGCTTCCACTTCTGGATTCATGCCAACGTCATCACCCATTTCATCAGACTTAGGTGGTAATGACATACCCAATTGTTTCTCAATTTCAACACGATAAGCAAAACCTAAATGCTCATTAATATGCGCTTGCATAGCCGCTTGCAATTGAATGGCTTGTGGTCCTTGTCCCAATACTTGTAGGATCTTTGGATCTTTCATTGCCATCATATGCACAGTAATGTGGGCTTCGTGATCTTGATATTCAAAAGCCTTGACTGGTTTTTGCATCAAAATGTTTTGATTTTCAGAAACGGGATCAGTAGGCTTAATATCATCAGCCATAGGCACAAGTTTATTGGCATTAGGAATGCCTAATATTTCAACCATTTGGCGATTCATCAACTGCATATTAAAAAACTGTGGGTTAGACTGAGCCAACTGTTGTACGGCTTGCCACTGAACAATCTTTTGCGCCATCGTAGAAGCATTAGGATCGCTTACTGGAATCAAGTCTACGGCATCGTAGTCTGATTTTTTAGCGTGCCGATTACCGCTATCTGGATCGTAGTCATAGTCTTCTGGAGTATCTTCTGCAATAATTTCTTTAAGCAGCTTTAATTCTTGCTTGAGAGCAAAATGGATACGAGCTTGTACAGCCGACATTACTTTGAGTGTTCGCTCCAAAATAGCAAACGTGGTTCCAACTGGCGCAGCAGCGGACATATCGGATACGGATAAGTCTGCTGTGTTAGCAAATCTGCGAGCTTCTTCAATAATGCCGTTTAACAAAGTAAGCAAGGTCTGGCTTGGCTCCTTGTATGGGAGCGGCATAATATTGTCTTTCATTGCTCCAGACGGTACGTCCACGTCCCTAAACTCACCCGGTGCTATTGGTGTGTCGTCACCTTTGACACGCAACCCACGGGTCTTAAAGCCACCCGGCAGATTAGCGAGGGATCCTGCATCAACCAATTGACGTACGATGGAAGTGCCACTTTTAGCATAAGCACCAATAAGATGGATGAGACCAAAATGGTAAAAGCCAAAACCGGGAATGTATCCATAATGTACAAAATGAGCACGTTTTTGGAATGTTTCATCATCTGGTCTCCAGTTTCTGCGGATTGAAAGGATGGTACTTGTACCCTTTTCAATAGTGACTACATAAGGCAAAGCAATGCCAGTGGGTTCACCGTTTTCATCTGTATGCTCGTAACCTTCTAAATCAAGGTTGACGTGCATTTCTAAAAGCTTGTATCGGTCATCTGAGCTTGCTCTAAAACCTTGCTTCTCTGCAATTTTCTTTTCTACTTCATCCAAGAAGTTAATTGGAGTTCCAAGATCAATATCACGGTAAAAACCCATGACTTGCAGCTTGCGTAATTCATTTTCTGTTTTACGCATCACGTGCGTTACACGATCAGCAGACTCTAGGTTGGCTGCGCCATAAGGAACAACCACATCTTCTGCTGGCACAAACAAAGCCATAGGGCGATTTAAGTTTGGATCAAAGTAAACCTTTTTAAATGCATTACCAGCTAGACCCAATCCCCAGATGGTGCGCTCTGTCTCAGGGCGATACTCAGGCATTCTATCTGTCAAACGGTGGTTCATATCCGTTTCAACACGGTGCGCTGCATCAATTTTGTCTTTGGTTTCTTTACCAATAATTTTTGTTCTAACTGGTCCTTGGGCGGGAAACAGACTCATAATGGTTTCAGATTGAAACTTTACAAGCGCTTCAGCAAGAATAGGATGGTAGATACCGCAAGCACCTTCCCAAGGTTCACTGCGCTCTTCAATCTTTAATCCCAATAATTCCAAACCATCTACGTAGGTTTGCAACCAATCTTTGCGGCTCGCCACATCAGAGTCGTAGTCAGAAGTCAACTCTTGGGCAATTAAAGCCAGCAACGAGTCGTCTAAATTCTCCGCAAGATTTTCGCCAAATTCTGGGTCAAGGGCTTGAATATCAATTTCAATATCATCGGTTGATATATTAATGTGGTCTGGTTCAATTTCAATTTCCAGTGGCTCTTCTTCAGCAGCGAGAGCATCGATCCCTTTGGGGGCTTGGTATAGGGCTTTATCAATTGCCATAGTATTCCTTAGTAGTAACCTTTGTTTCGGTTGGATCTAAATTCTTTTACTTCATCTGGCTCATCGCTGTTTAAACGGATAAAACCTCCCTGACGGAACCGTAACAAGGCTTGTGACGTTGAGTCAACCATGTCATCGTGGTCTCCGTTAGGGAAGGAAGCGCATTCCTCCATCACTTCTTCCGCCCATCGTGCTTCTGGACACCAGACATAACCAGACGCAAAAAGATCAGATATAGCGTTTACACGGGCTATTTTATCATTACCCTTGCTTGGTGTATACTCCGACACCGGTATGCCCATTGCCCGCATTTCATAGATCAGTGGCGCACCAGCCGCCTTTTTTTCTACAATTAGGCTGTCTGGATTCCAGTGTTTGTAGTACTCAAACGCTTTGCGTTTAAGTTCTGGGAACTCTAAACGTCCCTTATAAGCATCTAAAAGGATGATATTGGGTACTTCCAAGCCTTCAGTATTCGTTTTATAGAAGATACCCCACGTGGTGCAAGCGGAATAGTCAGCACGATTACTCTTTTCAAAGGCGGTATCCCACGACTGAATGATGTAATCGCAGTAAGGAGCGACATCCGATTCCCATATGCGCCAATGCTCCCTTTTAATAATTGCGCCTTCCTCAGATGTAGGATTTTGCTGATACTGGGCTTCCCACTTGCTAACAGGAATTTCCGCCTTGATCGCTTCAAGTTCTTTTTGCGACCAAAACTCAGACCATAAAGGTTTACCAGAGGGTAATAGCGCAGGTAATTCGATGACTTCCCACTCATCTCCATCCCTTTTCATTGAGTTATCTAAAATTTGACCAGTCAAATCCCGCTTAGACCAGCGTGTCATCACAATAATGATTGACCCGCCCGGCTGTAAACGCTGACGTGGTCCTGATCCATACCACTCAAAGACCCGATCATATACTTCGGGATTGCCTTGCATGGCTTCTTGTTCCGAATGCGGGTCATCAATAATTAGAACGTCCGCACCTTTACCTGTAACCGCACCGCCCACACCGATAGCGAAATAATCGCCGCCTTTATCGGTATTCCAACGACCCGCAGCTTTGCTATCAGAAGATAGCTTAGTTGGGAATACAGCTTGATAATCGGGTGTGTTGACAACGTTACGGACTTTTCGTCCAAAACCAACGGCAAGTTCTGCTGTATGGGCAGTTTGAATAATTTTCTTTTGTGGATACTTTCCAAGATACCAAGCGGGAAAGAGATAAGACGCAAACTCAGATTTAGTATGACGAGGCGGCATATTAATAATAAGCCGTTTAAGAGTTCCATTAGCAACTCTTTCAAATGCATCAGCCATGACAGCATGGTGTTTACCGGGAATGAAGGCACTCCACATCTCCTTTACAAAAGGTAGAAAGTTTTCCCTGCAACGCTCAATTTTGTCCTGCTTGAGCAGTTGATGTATTTTGGGAATTTGGGGCGAATCTTTAGGCAGCGTTTCTAATAACGCTAAATACTTCTTAATCTCCGCCTTAGTAAGAAGACTCAAAGGGCAGCCATCTCACGAACGGTTGCATCGATTACTTTGATGCTACGCACCATATGGGGGTTGATTTTAATCAATCCCTTGTCTTTTAAATTGTGCACCAAACGATGAATATTAGATTTGCTACGTAGTTCTAATCCTTTAGCAATCTCGGTATAGCTGGGTGCAAACCCATGCGTACGAATAAAGGCTTGAATAAAGTCGTATACCCGCTTTTGTTTTTCAGTCATTACATTCCTTTACTATTCTTAATTTAGGTTTTGCTGGTGAGCAAGAATTGCCCACGTCATAAACAACTTGCATTTGCCGCAAAATGCTAATGGCTGTTGTAAGTGCCATGTAGCCACGAGATGCTGGTTCATAAGGTGTCCTCATTGTTTCAAGGTCAATGATGGTGCTACGCAATAAAAAGTTTTGATCGCTCATAGGATCATTGCCAATACGATCAGTAACCCCAACATAATCCATAAGTGTTTTTCCTCCAAAATATATACCCCTCCATGTTTAAACGGAAACGTTCATAGGGGGTATTCTACACGAACGTTTAAACTTTGCATTGCAAAAAAACAACAGGGGGTGTGTTTCACGTGAAACATATGGAAACGTTCTGATAGCTAAAAAGTATGTAATTAAATGTGTATTTCAGAGTGTAGAGTCCAATGCAGACCATCCCGTCAAAAAGGGGGCATGGGGGTAGCGTGGGTGTGCGCCAGCGCAAACGCACAAGCCCACGTCACGCTTTTTTCTTTCTGATCGATGTCACGTTGTCGAGTAACGTCAAGTGCGATTCGAGTTCTTGCTTGAGTTGCTCTGCGTTGATCTCCTCGACCTTGGTCTCGACCTTATCGATGAACATACCGACAGCCTTGCCCATCAGCTCCAGCGCACGCAGTCGTGCACCAACGTTCGTCTCTTCATTGGCGCTGTGAACGAACAGCTCCTCCATGATGTGCTTGCGTGTGGCTACCTCGTTCGCAAGTACCAATTCTTTTTTGGCAGTGATCAAAGGTTCAAGAAGTAAAGTGATTGAACTGTGTCTCATCAATTCGTTCGCACGTGCAATGATCGTGGCATCAGCACTACCACTACAGTCGTAAGCTTTACGATACGCATCTCTCGGAGCATCACCATTGAGCACGTAGGATGCGAATGCCAGCATCTTGGCAGTGGGTTTATTAAGCTTCTTACCAGTCTTATCTGTCTTTACACCTACTGGTAATCCATTTCTCTTTCTCTTTATCTCTACACGATCTACAGCCGACTGGATCGCTTCGCTATTCGTGCCCGCTTGCGTTGTGCTAGTGCGAACATCGTCAACGGTAATAGCATCGTCCTCCAGCATCGTTATCAATTCATCTCTCGTCTTTTTCAATTCAATCTCCTATGCATGAACGGTCACACGACCATCAAGCATGGTGATGGTTTAAACGTTAGATGTCAATGATGTTCGCAGTGTGTTCGCAGTAGGCATTCAGGGGTTGCATTCAGCTCGTGAAAGTAACCCTGTTTACACGTCTTATTGACTAGCTCAAATGATGAGCCTTTACCCTACGTGAAGTGGTGATTCTTCAGCCCGATCGCTCCGCTCTTTTTGCCCGCTTTTCAATTTTTTAACGCTGTGAGCTGGTAAATGTAAGTTTTTTGCACAGTTGTAAGTTGTTGATTTAATTAGATATTTACCGAGGAATCAAGGGCTTAAAAAAATATCTGCAAAAAGTCTTTGACGTTGGTTTAAACGTTCGTGCTATCATGGAGCCTGTTTCGATAGTAGTAGATTCAAAAACGGTGAGTAACCACCGACACGTGCGAGCCGAGAGCGTGGATAAAAAAATGCGGTGACCGCTGATGCCAGTCAGGTCTAAAACGAGGGCTGTCAATATCAGGACATAAAACTGCACGTCAAAGGCTAGTAGGCTCTGCCCCCTGATGGGATCAGGCAACCGAACGAGATGCGAGACGGATTTTCGTAGTGTGATCGATAAGTGTAATCACACCATGTGCAACACCTGATGCGATAAGGGTAGGTTGCATGAACGTGCGATAGCAGAGCGTTCTAAAACAAGTGGCTCTCCAACGAGATTTAATCTCAGTTCGTACTGCATACCAGTGCGAACGAGGATGCGATCTTGCATCACTACAACGGAGGATTTATGAAATTAGATCAAGCACTCACAATCGTTAAACAGTTTCAGCGTGAACACAATCTTGCAACACTCAAAGATGCTCTGTATGAATTGGGTTCAATTGCTCACGTGTTACCACTGGATCTGTACGTTGCTAAAGACATCGTTACTTTGGGTCATAGCCCCAATGCTCAGTGCCCAACAATTGCAGTTGGCGCTATTCCTAATAACTTTTTCTTTTGCTTGTAAGACTTATCTCAATGCCCTCTATGGAGGGCATGAGGATGCGCCTTGCATCGTTTAACTTAGGAGGATGCAGTATGGATTCATATCGTGCAGTAGCACTCGCTGAGGGCTTTGAAGAAGGTTCTCATGACGAGATTGTGCAAGCTTGGCAGTACTTGCATGACAGTGGTCTTGCCTACAAATTGCAAGGCTGGTTCGGTCGTACCGTTCAACATTTAATTGAGGAGGGTTTAATCAATGCGTGAACTTTTTAATCTTGCAGTAGCAGTACTCGTGGCAATCGTGTTCGGCAATCTTGCGATCGCATTGCTTAATCACTTTCACATTTAATGGAGGTCAAATTGACTACACGTGAAGAATGGCTCAACTCAGCCGTCAATGAGTTACGTTCGATATTCGATGCGAACGGTTATCCGCTCCCGCAAAACATTCGTGTGACTTGCGGGTTTCCTAGCAAACACGCACGCAGTCTTAATCGTGCAATCGGTGAGCACTGGAGCAGTTCAGCCAGTGAGGATGCAACTCACGAGATCTTGATCTCGCCAGTCGTATCTGATCCGTTTGAAGTGTTCGGCATTCTCGTTCACGAGCTGTGCCATTCAGCAACCGATGGAGACGGTCATCGTGGACGTTTTCCTCATGCTGTTCGTTCGGTGTGGCTAGAGGGCAAGCCAAGCAGTACGCAAATCGGTCAAGCTTTCCGAGACAACTTCGGTAGCCTGATCGCTTCGCTGGGAGAATATCCCCATGCTCGTTTAAACGTTGGACACGATCGCAAGAAGCAGTCAACACGTATGCTCAAAGCGCAGTGCTCAAAGTGTGGCTACACAATCCGCATCACCAAGACGTGGGCTGATCAGGGCTTGCCGTTGTGCCCGATCGATTCACATAACTTTGCTTTAGTTTAAGGAGAAATAAATCGTGAGTGACATTACAAAAAACCTATCCCTTATCCCGCTGACCGTTCTCAATGAAGTGCTGGTGAAATCCAAGCTTCACGTTGAATCAGATAAATCAATCGCCGTTATAAAGGTTGGTGATCTGATCAACATGGGTCACATTACTCTTGATCAGGTCAAGGCAACCAAGCCTAGTCCGATCAATCGTACTGGCGCAGTTCCTGATGACGTTCGCAACGATATCAACAAGGCGCTGAATGATGTTGATGCAATTCGTACGACTGCCAACAGTGCGCTCGACAATGCATTGCAGATTCAAACCAAGATCGACAAGGATTTCGCCAAGTTGACTGACCGTTTAAACGCAAAGCTTGCAAGCGTTGGGCAGACTGCAACCGTTGACATCGCTCAGGAAGTTGCCAAGGTGTTTGAGAAGTTCCGCAAGACAGAACCCGCACAGCGGATCACTGAGATTGCGAACGCTTTGCCAGTGTTTCAGATCAAGAAAGCACGTGACGTATTCGATGGTGTGCTCTCGTATGAATACGCTGGTGAGGTCGTTGACTTCTCAGAGTTCGAGGTCGGTGTGTGGAATGATCCTGATGCTCCCGCTCGTGTCGATGACTACGTGTTTAATCCTCAGCACTTGCACCAAGCTTTGATCGCACTCGATGATCCATTGCCTGACAACGTGTGGCTTGCTGGTGAGCGTGGTACAGGCAAGACTGAGTTCGTTGCACAGTTGGCATCACGTCTTGGTCGCAGACTGTTTCGTGTGAACTTTGACGAAGCGCTGGAGCGTGCTGAGTTTATCGGTGGCAACACAATCGAGAACAGCAACGTAGTGTGGAAAGCTGGTGTCATTACTCAAGCTATCCAACACACAGGCGCAATCGTGTTGCTTGATGAGATCGGTTTCGCTCGTGCTCAGAACTTAGCTGTACTGCACGCACTGTGTGAGCGCTCTCCTCATCGCTCGATCGTGATCGCTGAGACTGGCAAGCGCATCCCAGTGTCATCGCACGTGGTGTTCTTCGGTGCAGACAATAGCAACGGTCATGGAGATACGTCAGGCAATTTTGCTGGTGTGCGTGATCAGAATACAGCGTTCCTTGATCGCTTCTCATATACGTTGCGCTTCGAGTATCTACCCGCTGATGATGAGATCAATCTCGTGTGTAATCGCACTGGCTTGTCTCGTGATGCTGGTGAGATCCTCATCAAGTTTGCAAACGTTGCACGTGAGAAAGCAAGAGCGGGCATCCTGACACAGCCCCCAAGCTTGCGCCAGTTGTTTGCATGGGCTAGAGCAATTCAAAAGGGAGCACCAGTCGCAGTTGCATTTGAGAATGCAATCGTGAATAAGTTCCCCGCTGATTGCGAAAGCGAGTTGCGTGGTGTATTCAGTGCAACGATTGACATCGCTAATCTGAAATCATTCTTAACTAAATAGGAGGGCTTTATGCTCGGACTAAATGTAAAGCGTGGGGTCGCTACAACCCTAGAGCGTGTGTTCAAGAACAGTGACTTCGAGTTCGGTACTCTCAACGTATTGTGGACTGGTCGCACTGCTGGCATTCAGTTCAATCGCTACGGTGATACTCACCTTGATGCAACGGTGATCTTCCCATCGATTGATGAGAGTGCTGAGATCCCTCAGACCACGTTCAATAACTTGATCGGCTACGCACTGCATGAGTTGGGTCATGCATGGTTTACCGAGAACAAGCCTTGGGATCTAGCACGCAAGCGTTACGGTGCATACGTTGGTAACCTGATCAATGGTCTTGAAGATCCACGCATCGAGTTGTCAGTCATCGAATCACAGCGTGCGCCAAACGCACGTGCACTGTTCGTTAACTTGATTAACTCGGTACTGGATCGTGATGGCTACGTAGATCCTAATGATGCAAAGAACATTCCGTTCTTGCTGGCTGTTGAGGGTAGACGTTTAAACGGTTACGTGATTGACGTACCGAACATCACTGATGATTCAATCTATGCCAAGCATATTCACTGGGCGCTCGGTCGTGCAAGCAAAGCGACTAACACTAGTGAGATCGTCAAGGTTGCGGTTGAGTTGTACAAGCGTATCAAACAGCAAGACGAGGAAGCTGGACAGGGTGAGGGCGATGGTAAGGGTCAGCCTAGCGATCAACCTGATGGAGAGCAAGACGGTCAGCCTGATGGGTCTAATCCAGCACCAAAGCAAGACGGTGATCAAGACGGTGACAAGCAAGACGGTCAAGGTGGCGATCAAGCTGGTGACAAGGACGGTGACGAGCAAGCGGATGGTGAGCAAGGTGATGAGCCAAGCAAAGATCCTAAGCGTGGTGGTGGTAAGTCGTATGATGGTGGTCGTGAGGTTGAGCCTAATGATTTCATTCGTGAAGAACTAAAGCAACATCGTTCACAAGCTGATCAGGTTAGACCGATCCCCGCTGTTGGTAAGCCACAGTATTCAAACTTCTCATGGAGGTAATATGATTCTCAACAAAACAGAATGCGAGACTAACTTCTCAGCCCAGTTCAATACGCAGACCAGCGGGCTTGGTGCAACACGTGCAAACATCCTACGCTTGCTACGTTCGGTTGACTTGGTTGGTTGGTCAACGCACGAGGAATCAGGCAAGGTTGATCGCAAAGCGTTTACACGATTTGCTTGCGGTAGCACAGCGGTGTTTAGCAAACGTCAGCACGTTGATGCGGTCAAGTCTTCGGTGTCAATCTTGATCGACTGCTCAGGATCAATGGAGGAGGATAACAAAATCGTCATCGCTGAATCAATCACGATCCAGTTGTCACGCATCCTAGACAAAGCTGGTGTCGAGTTCAACGTCACAGGGTTTCATGGCAACACCAGTCTTAAAGCTTTAGACGAGAGCGGTGCGACTAAACGTGGCGATGCGTTCCGCACTGAGCACGTCAGATTCATTCCATTTAAAACATGGAAAGAGAACCTAGCCAAAGCATCGGCAAAGCTTGGATCGATTCGCCAGTGGGCACAGTCATCAACACCTGACTACTCAGCCCTGAGCCTAGCGATTGAGGATCTGTATCGTCAGGATGCACAGCGTAAGATCTTGTTCTTGATCACTGATGCGGATGGCTATTGCAAAGCGCACATGAAACACTTGCAGTCAGTAGCAGATAAGCTTGGTGTCAAGATTGTTGCAATCGGTATCGGTCGCACTACAGTTGATCAATGCTTTACGAGCGGTGAGAATGTTGAGAATGTCAGTGGCTTGGCATCAGCATCATTCAACAAACTACTCAAGGAGTTGAAGTGATGAGCATTCAAGATCAAGCAGATGAAGTAGAGAACCTGATGGCGGGAATAGGAGAGTTGATCGATGGCTTGCCAGTCGAGACAATCCTCCCCGCCTTGGGGTTGACGTTAGCAAAGGTGGGGTTGTTCTTTGACGTTGAAGAGCAATCCCTTATTCGTAATATCTCCATCATGATTACTGGTCTTTACAGAGAACAGTTGCCTGATGATGGCGAGATCATTCATTGATTCGAGCCAGTTCCCAAAGAAAGGCGCACGTGAAAATCAAACCAATTAACCCAGTAGTAAAAACTTTAGCGTATGCGCCAAAGCATGGTGGTCGGCACACACCTAAAGAGTTTAAACGCAGTACCAAGCAAGCAGTGAAATTGCAGTTTTCCAGTGAAGCAGTTCAATACTTAAAGGAGCGTGAAGATGAGCAAAATAGTTAAATGGGAGTTGAAGTTAACTTGGGATGATGGCACTGAAAATGATGTAAGTAATTACGTGCCAGTGTATGTCAGCGATGCTATAGAACAATTCTCTGATTACTGGGAAGAGCGAAATAACAATGATGACTACGGTGACGATGAAGAGGAAGAACTACGTTCAGAAAGGGCTTGCAATGAGTAATTGTTCTGTATGCAGTACTGAGTTTTCAATCGAGGACGAGGGAGGTATAGCTGGTGAGTTCGGTATCATTCCAGTTGAATTTTGTCCTACTTGTTTATGTTGCATGATGGATATGGCTGATCAATTAAGAGGAGAAGATGATGAGTGATTTAGAAAGACGTAAACCGCCCTATCAGCAAGGGTATGAAGATGGTCTCGCTGATGCTGAGTTCCAAGATTCTTGGTTATATGATTCACAAAAAGATCAAGATCATTACGGCGAGGGTTACAACGATGCACAAAGCGGTCAACCAAACAAACTGGAGAAATCATGAGCGATAGATATTTACAAAGCTTGGCTGAGGATTACATGGACGATGAATGTAATCGTGCAGACCATTGGAATGATATTGAATATGAAATTATTCATGCGTGCGAGACTGGTGAGCCTTGCGAGCATTACGATCCAGCCACAAGCGACTTCATTACCGAGAACGTTGTGCACCATCAGAAGCACATCCTATTCTGTTTAGCGAATGGGCTTGATGCAGATCTGTTGGACGTATTAAAACGCTGTTACGAAAAAGAGATCGCCACTTGTACTGAGTGGGCTTACGATCATTCTTACTAAGCGAGTAGCCCCCTTGGAGAAATCCTTGGGGGCTTTTTTTTATTCTGCCAAATCTTGCGCCACGATTTTCAACATTCGTGCATGAATGATTAACTTCAATCCAATCTCATACGCATCGGCATAGCGCCTTGTGTTCATAGCATTTTGATAATCTGTTAATGCTGTTTTTAAATCTAAAAAATCTTGTGAGTAATCCATAAATCCCGTATCCAATTAGAGCGTTTAAACGATGATGCAATTAGGAAATTGCAGGTTAATCAAAACGCTTCTTGTTCGTAATACGTTCCAGTCACCTTGTTATATCCGAGGGTCGTTTCGCCTTGTGTTCCAACCCAACGGAAGCGACACTTCCACACTGCGATTTCTACCCCATGATCTTTAGTTCTGTGCACAGTCAAACCACAGTCAGCCTTTGCCCACCATGCCATAGAGCCTGAGATTGCCATGCCATCAGGACGTGGTAAATCCATGCCTGAGCGTGTGATCTTTGATGGATGAGCCACGAACCAAACGTGCACACCCGATGACTTAGCGAATGCTTGCATACGTGTGAGCATTGAACTAATGAACTCATGCTCTGCCAGCCCGCTCTTGTTCTCAATGTAGTTGTATGGATCAATCACTAGCCCACGAATACCCATGCGGACTACTGCAATCTTGGCTCGCTCCAAAATAGAATCAATGGTTGACGGCTCAGATCCCTCGGCATCAAGAAATAAAAAATGATCTTGCACCCAGTTTAAACCGTCAGACTTCTCCGACTCAGACATCCGTTGCGTTCCTTCAAAGAATCTTTTCTCCTTGTAAATCTCAATCAAGCGGGAGATATGGACTTCGGGTTGATTCTCGAATGAGCACAATGCAAACTTCCAGTCATGCGCCTTGGCTAAGTTGACCATCATTTGATCTACAAAGTTTGACTTACCGCTTGATGGATATCCAGTAACGATTGTTAGTTGACCCTGAGCCACAGTATAAATTTGATCTACGTTGGAATAG
>Ga0208739_1000119_pt1 | contig 29077 bp, 56 predicted proteins | sample CryBogCBE27Jul09_FD_184566 | JGI IMG/M metagenome (GOLD analysis project Ga0208739, IMG submission 184566) | Freshwater microbial communities from Crystal Bog, Wisconsin, USA - CBE27Jul09 (SPAdes) (version 2) | ecosystem: Environmental > Aquatic > Freshwater > Lake | place: Crystal Bog... | reverse complement strand
GACATACCATTCTTGACCACCATCTGCCCAGATACAAGCAGGACCATCGGTTCTATGTCGTTGCCCATTGACATACCATTCTTGACCACCATCTGCCCAGATACGAGCAGGACCATCTGTTCTATGCAGTTGATTATTGACATACCATTCTTGGCGACCTTCTGGATAAATTTTGTGTTGCAGTGTCATGTGGTGATAGTAACACAGTGTGTAACAATGTCAAGATCAAAAACCGCTGCGGGGACCAGATGTGTAAAACTGTGGCGCCAATGGCAGAAATGTGTCGTTGAGCAGCTGCGACTAGGTTACAGCACTGTTGAGACAAGGTTGTAGCATGATGGTAGAAGTGGTGTATCTGTGGGCCTAGAGGTAGACTCAAGTTGGTTCCTGTTAACAAGTTGATATCAAGAGTGAAAATTTGCGAAAAAAGCGCCTTTTCAACAGGGCAAGGAAAAGCACAAAAAACATGCAAGAGGCAGGCAAGCAAGCAGCCATCACAGGGTTGAAGTTGACGCATGGGCGTTAGATGGCAATGTTGATGTTGACGCATGGGCGAGAGGTAGAATGTGGGCGCAATATCACAGGGTCGATGTTGATGCATGGGCGCTAGGTAGAATGTGGGCGCAATATCACAGGGTTGATATTGACGCATGGGCGCAATATCACAGGGTTGATATTGACACTGTGGTGGGAGCCACCTCTCGTCCATGCTGCCCATTTTTTCATTTTGCATGTATAGACCTTGTGTAAACCGCTGCGGGGACCTAATTTTGATCCTGCAGGATTGTTGGGAAACATCACCACCGTTGACGAACCGCTGCGGGGACCTATCTGCATTTGCTGCAGAAAATCAGTGTCAGTGGGAAGAAAATAGTAAAATTTTTTCCTTATCACGTGATCTCGAGCAAAAATTTTTTCCAAAACCTGAAAATCAAGCTTGATCTCAGCAACAGTTGCGGGGACCTAGTTTTGCCAACAACATGACTATAACCGCTGCGGGGACCTAGTTTCAACCCTTGCGGGGACCTATAGTGTTGATCAGCATGTTGGTACAGCATTGATCAACAACAACACAGTTGATCACACACATGCACACACATCACTGATAGTATAACAGTGTATTCTATAGTTTGACATAGACTACCAACAACAATCAAGTCTACACACCAACATGTACACACATCACTGATAGTATAACAGTGTATTATCTATGATTTGACATAGACTACCAACAACAATCAAGTCTACACACCAACATGTACACACATCACTGATAGTATAACAGTGTATTCTATGATTTGACACTGTTTGACCAACAACAACTTTGTCTACACACATACTTGAAGCATGCAATGCAGGTCAAACAGTGGCAAGTCAGCTTGATCTTTAGATCACAGCAGCAATTTTATAATAGTCTTCATTGACCAATACTAGATGACTACTACAACAGCAGTGTTGTCATTGCAGCTTGTTGTGCTTGTATGGCCATAGCCATGCACAGTTGCTGGTGAGCAATGATTCTTTCCTGTTGTTTTACACAGTGACGGCCTCGGTTTTCATTATAAATGGTGTAGAATTTTTGTCAACTGTATTGTCAAACCCTTTCAAAATAAACTATACTACATAGGATGGTCATTGTTTGGCTGTTATAATACTATTGGTTACTGTCAAGTAATGACTTCTTGATTGTTACACCACCGCAATGATTGGCTATGGTTACGGTCAAGTAATGATCTCTTGGTTACACCACCGCAATGATTGGCTATGGTTACGGTCAAGTAATGACCAGCCACGGTTGCTGAACTGTGATGAAGATTTAGGTTGACAAACAGGCTTGGCTAGCGGCAGTGATGGTTGCAGATCTGCAACGTTGGCATCAGATTTTGGCCCTTTTCTGCGTGCAGTGCACTGTTCATGCTGTATAGTAGCAGGTTTGCCTGTGAAGTCAACCTCAAATAAGGGTTCCTAGATAAATAGTTTTGTTGAGGAAGATCTCACCAACCAACCTGCTTGCCCGGTATTGGACCGGATTGTCTGCCAGGCCACCGTGTGACATCATCATCATCTTGGCACAATATCAAGGCAATCAACTCAGGCACATTACAGGCACATTACAGGCAAGAGAAGCTGGACTCGGAAAAATGCAGAAACAACGGCGAGCCGGAAGCCAACCATAACTCACACCGGGTGTTGATCAAACCACCGCTTGACTGCGGAAGTTTTCGTGTTGACTACAGCATCGTGGGGCCACTGGTCTCGGCGATGCAGACCTGTCTCTACTGAACAAAACTCATTGACACTGGTCTTCAGCTGTGTTATATACACATCAGCAAACAAGGAGACTATCACATGGTCAAGCTCAAAGACATTCGTCCAGGCAGCATCGTCATGGTGCGTGGCAATTTCGGCACTGGTGCACCTGTTCGTGCAGTGGTTGACAGCGTGGAATCAAACATCAAAAACCACCTGCCTGGCATTGACTACACAGCTCAGGGTGCATCAACTGGACACTGGGCCTATCTACATCAAGTCAGTGTTGTGATACAATATTGACTTGACATAGAGTATTTCAACGCTATAATCAACAGCACAGCAAGGAGAGTTAAGATGGTCACACAGGCTATGATTGCTGCGGTGCGTGCGGATCGTCGAGTGGGTCGAGGATCATGTTCCGTCATCGACGAGTGCTATACCGATGCTGAGCTGGCAGAAGATCTAGGCAAGGCCGGCTGCACAACGGCCGCTGCTGCGGTGCGTTGGGCTCGCAAGCAGGATCGGCTGTGGCGTGAGCGTGAACGCGAGGTCTGCGCTGAAATCTTTTGAAAAGGGTTGACACTGTCCATGCTGGTGCTATAATGCACCAGCAAGCAAGGAGAACTGCAATGTCGCGTAAAGATCTACTGGCACAGGTGCTGGAACATTTGGAATCGGCACAACACCTCTGCGAAACCACCGCTGTCAAGCCTGACGATGACGATGAGATCTATCAGCTGTTGGTTGATCTCATTGATCTCTGCAACGACACCTTCAACCAGGAACTGGCTGCTTTGGCCTCATAAACACCCAATCTCTCAGTCTAGTGCAAGGCTCACAGTCAAGGTCAACATGGCAACATGTTGGCCTTGTCTCCGTCACAGGTATTCCTTGAAAGTGCCAGGTCCATGCGCTGGCGCAACGAATACACAGCACAAAAAAAGTGCTGCAAACAATCTTGCAGCACCTTGAGGTTCATGTGTGTTGTTATTGTTATTGTGGCAGCATCAATCCCACCAAAGCGTCACTTGTTTGTTGTCGGTGGCTTGCAAGCATTCGTTGGCTTTCATCTTGACCAAACAAGCCACAATCTGCGGCCAGGAGGTGGTTTTCTTGAAGGTGATCTTGACAGCATCGTCATTGACGATTTCCAAATCTTTGATCAACGTGAGATAGGGTTTGACCATCTCATTCAGCACCCACTATTCGGGATTTTCTTTGAAGACATTGGCAACAGTGTTAATCTTGTTAGACATGATGTTTTACCTTCTTTGTTACACCAGGCAAGATACTATATCTTGCAGGGTTTGTCAACCGCTATCAATCTAGATAATCAACGCACTCTGCAGAGGGTATGTTAAAGCGAAGCGAGTTTATGCACCAGCCAGTGTTGTTGGATATTTCATTGAGCAGGTCTTGCACTGTGTCATCGTCGTGTCGCTCAGTCAGCACTTTGACAATGGTTTGCCCAACGACATCGCTGTCAATGCTTTCAGCTTCCGTGCTGACTTTGCCATCGCATTCAAGATCGAAGTCAATGTCAACTTCGACAGTAAAACGAAACTTCATTGTTGAACTCCTTGCTTGCCTGTGCAGTATAGCACTGCTGAGTGGAATGTCAAGCGATCAATGACAGCATCAATGCCTTTCGATCATTTTCTGACAGGCATTTGGCCGCTGCGATAACAGCATCCAGACTCAAAGATGTGGTGCCTGGGGACGGAGCATTGTCTATCACCCGAGCACTGCCACTAATCTGAGCCTTGCCAGTGATGCGAGCATTGCCACCAACCACAGCACTGCCACTGACCAGAGCATCGTCGCAGACCCGAGCATCGCCGCAGACCAGAGCATAGCCTCGGACAACAGCCGTGCCAAAGACCCGAACATTTACACCCACATAGGCTGTATCAGCGACATGGGCGGTATCAGCCACCCAGCCGCCACCGGCGGAGTGCTGATGAGCAGCAACAGGTCCATTGCCATCTTCAAAGTCAAATGTGTTCATGAGTTCTTGCTCCTTGCTTGCCTGTGCAGTATAGCACTGCTGAGTGGAATGTCAAGTGGTTTTTTTAGTCGTCTTTATCCAACAGGATGATACCAGACTCTGCAATCAGTTGATTGATGGTGTCATCACAGGGCAGGTCTCCCAGAAAAATCAACCCAATATAGGCATCGTTGTTGTATCCCACCTCATACACCTTGACAGGATTGCCCATCACTGTTTCAAGCACAGATTGAATAAACTTAAAATCGTGGTAATCCACTGCCTGAATTAACTTGGGCAAACTAACTGTGATGTCCATGTTTGCTACTCCTGTGTTGATAAGGGCATGATAGCACATCCTACCCGGTTGTCAAGTGATTTTTAATCGCAACATTTTCATTGGCAAATCTGCTCTATGTCCTGAACTGATCGTCCAGCATTGCCCAACTTGATACGGCAGTCCAGTTTGGCACCTTCAAGGGCAAAGGTGCCAACTATAAGGGCAGAAGCACCCACTGCCACTATCCAGAGATAGATTTTTATTTCACTCACGACTGGCTCCACTGTTTGTCTGTGCAGTATAGCAGGTTATTGACACATGTCAAGTGATACTTCTATTCTTGCTCATAAAAAATCTTTAGCATCTGGTTAATGACATCATCAGGGGGTACCAGCCCACACTTGCTGTCAGCCACCATACGCCGAATTGCCCACACAGGCAAGCGAGCATCAATGGCTATTGCAGCAGCTTCTCGAACCTTGGCACGTCCAAATTCCCACTCTTTGCCCGAGTCGTCGGCAAAGTGATAGGCAGCCATGCCCAGTGCTTCTTTGAAGCCTGGATAGGCAGGATGCGGACACTCTGTGTCAGCACGCCAGGGCGAAATTGGGTTTATGGTCATTGTCACTGTCCTTTGTTTCAACAAGTGCATTGTAGCAGATATTTGCTGTTTGTCAACCACCAAACAGGGGCAGTTTCCTGCCCCTGTTGGCACTTTAGCGCACGCGCAACATCACAGTGTTGGCCATGCCTTCCCAGTCGCGATCGCTTTTGACCAAGCTTGCCAGCTGCAAGATAGTGCGAATGCTCAGTGTGCGAACACGATTGATATTGGCAGTGAGCCAACGCATCATAGTGGCAGCCTGATCACGTGCAAGATTGTTGTCTGCAAGGAACTCATCGCTGAACACCACTTGTCCAATACGTACCAACACTTCGCGCTTGTTGTGAATGCCCAAGTCCACATACAAGCAACGGCTCAGCAGTGCTTTGTAGTGCGGAGTCATCTTCTTTTCAGCTTCAATTTCAGCACTGAAGTCAATGTTGGTTACAAACGCAATAGAACCATTGAATTCAAACTGACGAGGAATACCTTCTCCTTCTAGCACACGGCTTTCTTTGTTCCAATGCACTCGGCGATTCTTGCCAGTGTCCAATGCTGCCTTCAGCAAGTTCAGCGCATCCAAGTCGCCAAAGATGCTGTCGCAGTCATCAATGACCAGCACGCTGTCAGATTCACTGCACTCAAACAGCTGACGATACAAGCCAATGGCACTCATGGCACCTTTGACACTTTGATAGCGAATTTTCTCTTGCTGTTCAGCTTGAGTGAGAGCTGTTTCCAGCGTGTAAGTCTTGCCGCAGCCAGCAGCACCGCTGACAATGACGCTGCGGATATGCCCATCGATGACACCTTGTGCCACCTTCTCCAGCACGGCAAATGTGTGCTTGATACGTTTGTCAATTTCGCACAGTTGTTCTTCTACCATTTCCATGTCAGTTTGCATGGTATCGTGCTCCGTTGTTGCGTGCTAATATTAGCAGATATTTTACAGTTGTCAACCAGCAATATTTTGCGCTAGATACTGTTGACGAGCCCACTTGTCCAGTTCTCGGATTTCCTGATTGTATTCTTCATCAGTGATTGCACCCTTGAGCAGCTGGCTATCCAAGCTGTTCATGTGACGCTCAACAACCTGTTCAATTTGATCTTCAGTCATAGTCATTGCAGTGTGCTCCGTTGTTGTCTGTGTATATTAGTTGAATTTGCGCTGTTGTCAACCGAAAACATAGTGCAAGCTGATTACCAGCATGTAGATCATGCCCGACAGCACAACAGCCATTGCTATGCCGCGGGCAGCATTGAGATCGTCGTTAGGCAGCCTCCTGCAAAGTGCCATCGTTGTGTGTGAAAATGCCTTCCATTTCCAGCCACATGTCCAGCTCTGGATAAGTACCGCGAGCACATTCAATGCCTGCAGCCCATGCAGCATTGCGAGACATCTCTTGCCGCACAATGACACTTTGATTGTCCCAGTATTCGCGCGTCATACCCGATGCAGCAAACCCCAGCTCTTCGTGTGCAATTTCCACAGGCTCTGTGCTGGCACTAGCATCTGCTAGATCTGCAGTTTTACGCTGTTTGGCAGTGTTGCTGCTGGGCACGCTGGCAGGCACTGAATCGCCCTGCGACAACAGCCATGCTTGAGCAGCAGGTGCAGACATGGGCTGGGGCAAGTCAAACAACTTCACTTCTGTGCAGCCTGCTTTGATTAAAATCTTGCTGCGAGCAGCAGCAGTGCCGTTGGCAAGACGCAGAGTCTTTTTGCCATTTTGCACACTGGTCCCCGCAACGGTGTAGGTACGATCACTCATTGATAGCTCCTTGCTTGCAGAATCATTATAGCACGATGTTTGAAATGGTCAATGGTTTTTACAACTCGTCGTAGAGCAATTCTTCTTCAGCTTCAAACTGCCACACTGGCACATATTCACCGTCATTGGCAAAGTAAGCAACTTCGATGACGTTGTAGCCACCTGTGTCGCGACGGCAGTATTTCTTTGCCCACGCAACAGATTGATCGCGGCTGTTGCAGCTGTAAAGCTCTTGCTCGTTGACATAGCCATAATCGCCATAAACAATATATTTCATGTTTTGCTCCTTGTTTGCAAGTGCATAATAGCACCAACACCTGCAGTGTCAACCAAAATCACACAGCCACAGCAAACTTGGCATGCCAGCTGCTGAGGAAATCTTTGCCCACGTCCAAGCTGACATATTTGCTGCCCTGCATGCCGTGTTCGCTGTAGCCAACATCGCTGCCGTCCAGCCCTATGCTGGTGAGGAACTCGCACAGTTCAGTTTCGAACTGGCTGTCAGTGTAGATCAGTCCCAGCTTGTTGACATTCCAGCTGGCAGTGTCAAAGTATACTCGCAGCTCGCCAAACTCAGCGTTGTCAGATTCATAGCTGACAAACAGTCCTTTGACAGTGACAGCACGTGCCGCACGGCTCCAGTAGCCGTCACCGCAGGTGTATAACACAGTATTAACGTTGATCATTGTCTTGCTCCTTGCTGGCTGGTGCATAATAGCACCAGCACCTGCAGTGTCAACCGAAAATCAGCAGTCGGGATCGAAGGATTCCCACTCCTGGGCCTCGCCCACATCCGGCTCGTCCCACTCTTGCTCGTTGTAGTATTCCTCGCAGGTGACAGCACTGTCGAAGTCATCGAAGGTTTCATCACGCTCCCAGCGTGCTTCGTATGCAGCATCAGCGTCAATGAAATAGTTGTTTTCCATGTTGCTTGCTCCTTGCTTGCAGACACATAATAACAGGTCTTGGCTCGATGTCAACCAGTTATTGTATGCCGTTGAATGCTGTCCACTTGAGTCCCAACTGCTTGGCAGCCCATCTGCCCACCGCTGCACCCATCTTCTGTGGCACTTTGAGGTGCTTGTAACGGGCAGCGACAGTCAGTAGATCTTGCTCGAGCCGGGGCAGCGGCACGCCACATTGTTCCATGCAGCTGCGATGCCATGCGTTGTAACAAGGCAGTATCTGCTCAGCTGCTGCCAGCTTTTCGCTATTACTAGTAGCACCCATGTTGCTTGCTCCGTTTCAACATCTGCACTATAACACGGCTGCAGCTTGTGTCAACCTTTTTCCATCTTACCCCAGCTGACGCTGCTGACATTCAACAGCAACATTTCATACTCACAGGCGTTATACACGCTTTGGGCCATGGTCCGGCTAACACCTTCGCGACGCACCACACGGCCGTCTACAAACTCAATCTGATAGAAATAGGTTTTCATCTCTAGCTCCGTTGTTTGCAGAGGCACAATAGCATGGGACTGATACAGTGTCAACCAATTTAATACGAGATAGGAGTCCTACCTTGCTCTACGGTGTAACCACGTGCTTGACACATGGCTGCCATCTTGTCAAGTCCCTTCTGCGTGACGCCGAATAGCTTGGCTCGACCTGCCTTACGCATGGTCAGGTATCCACGATCCACCATCTCGGGGAAGAGGACCTGGGTGAGACTGGTGTTGCCTCGTCCTGACGTGCCCCATACTCGCTCAGTCAGTTCAGTCTGAGCAATCTCACCAGCCTGTTGAACTTCGTAAATGACTTCTGGGATATAATCAACCAGTCGGCCCATTTGCATTGCTCCTTGCTTGCAGGGCTAACGTAGCACGCTAACCCTGCCGTGTCAATCAAAATTATGCAGCTTTCTTTTCCTCAGCCACCTTCAGCAGCTGAGCAGCGTAGACTTCAATGCGGCTCTTGCCGCTGGGTGTGACCACTCGCCACCAGGCCAACTGTTTTGGTGTGAGATCGACATAAATAAAACATCACCGAACAAGCTAATTAGGAGGTAGTTAAATGGCATATGTGTATCAACATACCAATCAAATAACCGGAGAATTCTATATTGGTTACCGTGCAGTACCAAAGAAACAGGATCTTCTCGAAGATTTAATGAAATACTTGTGTTCGTCACCAAAGGTAAAGGAAAAAATAAAAGCAAGTCCGCATTTATGGCATAGCACGGTATTGAGCATCTTTGATTCGATAGACGATGCTTTCTGGCACGAACAAGAATTGATTAAGATAAACTGGGAGAGTCCGTTATTATTGAACAGAACATATCATGATAAAGACAAGGGTCATGCGGTGTTTTGTAGGCAACATCCAATGACAGAGGATCATAAGAGAAAGATTTCTGTTGGTCTCAAGGGGCGTGTTAGGTCCGAAAGCCATTGTCAGGCGTTGAGTCGTGCCAATACTGGTAAGAAGCTATCTCAAGAATCAATTGAAAAGGCTCGAGCAAAAAATATTGGAAGAAAGCGCACACCAGAGCAGATACAACGGTTGTCTGATGCACAGAAAGGACATATTATATCAGAAGAAACACGGAGAAAAATAAGCCAGTCTCGAAAAGGACAACCTCAACCAAAAGGCAGCGAATCCTATGGGGCTAAGAAAGTGATCTGTCTTACAACGGGAAAGGTGTATGGATCGATTAGTGACGTTATAACAGAATTAAAGGTATGCCCGTGGGGTCTACGAAAGGTGATGAAAGGCAAAAGGTTATCAATAAAGGGCATGACCTTTGCCTATTTTGAAGAGTGATTAGTCCGTTTTGCAGGCAGCATTTTCTTTTGCAATCTTCAGCAGCTGAGCCGCATAGACCTCAATACGGCTCTTGCCGCTGGGTGTGACCACTCGCCAGTATGCAACTTGGCGAGCCGTCAAAAAGCCCGCACGCGCATAGAACTGTGCCATGCCAGTGCCCTTCTTGGCGTGGCATGGCTTGAATCCCTGCTCGTTGTGGTATTTGGTGACCTCCTGCTGTTGCTCATCCGCTGTTTGGCGGGCATTCAGTGCCAGCAGGGCACGTCCCACGGCTTGATCGTTGGTGCGAAGCAGTTCACGGATGGATTCTACGGTGTGTGCCATTTTCCAGCTCCTTGCTCTATGCCCGCATAATAGCACAACGCGGCAGCGTGTCAACCAATATCCTAGCCTTCGACGCGATCGAAGATCTTGATCGGACCACCATCGCCGCCGTGTGCACGCACCAGCTCGCCGAAGCGGCTGTCGCTGGTGTAGCCAAAGTTACCGCCGAACATGTGCCAGCTATCCTTGACAGCATCAGGCACGAGACGCAGGGTATTACCTGGACCCTTGGCCAAGCGGACGACGGGGGTATTGCCGGCTTCGAAGATCTCGGGAACTCCTGGGCCCACCAGCAACAGGTTCTGGGCATCCTTGCTGACCCCGCCATTGGTGCAGTCCTGGTAGCCGTTGCGATAGACCTCGACGATCATACCACGCATGTTGCTTGCTCCTTGCTCTATGCCCGCATGTTAGCACCACCAGCTGGCACCGTCAACCAAAAAGATACGTTGCATTCCTGCAACGTTGGCATCAGGTTTCGGCACTTTTGCGGCAGTGCCTGCTTCTCATGCCGTATAATAGCACATCGCAGCAGCGTGTCAACCTTTGCTGTCAATCGCCATACCGGTTTTTTAAGCGGCTACAGCCGGGTGATCACCTGCCCGCTACCCTAGTAGCGACCCTGTTGCTAGACCCCGCTGTAGCGGCGTTGTAGGCGCGTATTTTAAGCCGTTGGCATAAATAGGTGTGGCTCACGGGACTGCAATCCCCAACCACCCTATTGCCAAAGGAGGGCAACAGCACATGGTTATTTATAGCAATAACTCAACACATCTTACGGTCTATTATCTTTATGTGAAAACACATCTTGTAACAGGATTAAAGTATCTTGGCTATACAAAAGCTCAAGACCCACACAAATATCAAGGATCTGGAAAATACTGGCTTTTACATCTAGCTAAACACGGTGTTAATTACGACACTGAAATATTGTTAACCACAAGTGATATTAACGAGATTAAAACATACGGACAACATTACAGCTTTTTATGGAACGTGGTTGAAAGCGATAATTGGGCCAATTTGAAACCTGAAACTGGGAATGGCGGATTTGCTAAAACTAGAAAAGGATTCAAACTATCGCCTGATGAAATAAACAGACGTACTGCAACAAGACGCGCCAATAATTCGTATAAACAAACTCCCAAATCTATTGCTAAAATGATAGAAACTAAAAATAAAAATGGCACAGGAATCAGAACAGCAAGCACAGTAGAAAAGATCATTAATAAGCGCAGGTTAAACGGCACATATAAACAAACTTCAGATTCGATAGCTAAAGGATTAGAAACAAAACGCAGAAACGGCACAACTGGTAAAGGTCAAAAAAAATTGCCGAGCTCTGTTGCAAAACAATTAGAAACAAAACGCAGAAACGGCACACTTAATTCCACTACACAAGAATCAGTGGCTAAAGGATTAGAAACAAAACGTAGAAACGGCACACTTAATTCCACTACACAAGAATCGAGGGAAAAATGGAAAGAAACAATGTTAGAACGGTATGGGTCGCTTAACACCCATACTTTGGAAAGTAAAGCAGCAATATCAGCTGCGCTAACAGGAAAAAAATTATCTGCAGAAACTATTGCTAAACGCACAGCCTCACGTAAAGCAAATAAAATGAAAAAGTTAGACGATGTTTAATTTTTAAGTTATTCAAGTGTCAGATGGTAACGATACCCAGCCCAATATTCTGTTGCGACGCAAAGCTCGCCAACCTACACCGCGTTCCCAAACCAGTATGTTGCGTCGCGGCATGATCCTGCGTTGAGGACGTTGGTATACATAAGTGAAATGCCGTGTGTTGGTGGTTGCTGTCAGCACCCTGCTCTTGCCGTTGAGTTTGATATATTTTATCTTGACCCAGCCCCTTTTGAGAGCTGCGTCTAGAGCTCCACTTTCTAGTAGGAATTCTCTTGCTTGCATACTGTATTTAGTTATAGTAGGCAGGGTTATGCCAGCTTGATACCAGCAAAATTCAAACGTGCCAGCGGGCTGTCACCCCACTGCCAACCTTCCGGCATGCTGGTTCTAAGACCTAGAGTTTCGTCCAGCAGTTCAGCTTCACTGTTGGTAATCTGCACAATCATCATGTTGGCAGCAATCATTGCCGCAACCACGCAGGCAGGCTCTCCTGCACGAGTCAGTTCAATGGCTCTGTTGTGTATCATCACACAAGGCACCACATGCTCACGATAGCTGTCCTCGGCATTGTGTGCTAGACTTGATCCTATGGTGATCAAATGATCCACAGCATCTGCACACAGCATGGTGCGATGGTCGTCTAGCATGTATTGGTGCTCATTGTCAATGGCAAATCGGTATGCACCGGCAATCTTGCTGAAAATGGCAGAATCCGCTTGCTCACGAGTGAATACCTTGGTGGCAGTGCCACGCGACGCTGCCACTATAGCATCAATGGATTCTTCCATGGCAACGATTTCCCAGAAACGTTCTAGGATATCAAAGCCTTGCTCATAGGCAATGTTGATAACAGAATTCTTGCGATCCTTGATGGGAAACCCGTGAGCTTGCAATTCACGTTCCAGCACATCCAGTTCGCTTTGACTGCGACCGTAGCCAACGGTATACCATCTGGCTTTGATTTCAGTCTTGATGCCATTTTTAGTGAACATCACATAGTATGACCCACAGTCGCTGACACGTTCAGTGTAGCCATGATCAGCACAGCTGGACTTGAACACTGCAAATTCCACAGGCATTGTTCGAATCAGTTTCTGTGCCATGTTGTCCTATCTTTGTGTATCAAGTCAAGTGGTCCAACATCTGCTGATGTTGAGCTGGTTTAGTCCAGCTTCTCATTGTCAACGCAGATGTTGGACAGCACACAGTGCTGGGCTTACGGGCATGTCCCTGCCAGCACCAAAACAGTTTAGCCTTCTACAGTGCCTTCAGCAATGGCCATTTCACGTTCAATTTCCACACCGTGCTCTTCGGCAGCTGCCAGCAGTGCCGCAGCACCCGCTGTATCACCAGACTGGGCAGCAAAGAACGCTGCATCCTCAGCTGCCTGTTTGGCAGCGGCCTTGGCAGCTCGTGCCGCAGCCATGCGCTGGGTAAACGCAGCGGCCTTGGCAGCCTTTTCCGCCGCAGCAGATTGTTCAGCAGTGGGCGGCACGGCCTTGTGTTTGCCACCGCTGGGCAACACTGCATCAATGCCCTGGCTTTGCAAAAACGACACAGCGTCGCTTTTGGTCATTGGAGCAGGCAATGTCTGCAAATTGATGTCACTGTGCCCAGTCTTGATCAGTTTGTTGACACGCACTTTGACATTGCCTGTGGCAAAGCGATAGGTCAGCTGCCCGTTGAGCACGGAGGTACCAGCAATGGTAAACATTTTAGAGTTGGTCATGTTTTAAGCTCCTTTGTGTGTGTTGTGTGTTTCAACTTGGGTATTTTAGCAAACTCTAGTCCGTAGTCAACCGTTTTTTATTCTTCATCTTCCCAATCTGCCAAGCTGTCGGCAATGCCCATGGCCTCATTGATGTCCTCGGGAATGTTTTCCAACACCCAGTCAGCATTGGCAACAACATCGTAGTGTTCGTCACCACCGTTGCTGTAGCTACCACAAAATGACATGCCCGGTTCCCAGTAGTAGGCAGTTACTTCAAAACCCAGTTCCAGCATTTGGTTGTAGAATGCAATAGGCGGTGCCCAAGCAGTGTCAAAGAAAAACTCAATGGCAGTGTCACCGTCTGTGTAAACCAAGCTGTTGGGGTCATTGACATCCCATTTAGTTCCCCAGTTGTTGACTCGCCAATCATACCAGTTGGCATAGTCATACTTGTCAATGTTTTCATCCATGCGAGCTTGATGAGCCAGCTGTTCGGGCGAATCAGCAGTGCCAACGTGACCAGCAACAGTATCGATGAGTTCTTGCGGGCAGGGATAAAACTCCTGCATCAGTCCTGTGCCGTTGTAGGCATCAACTACACGCTTGATCTCTGCAGTATTGGCATGGACCAGCTTGACTTGATTGTAACACCAATTGGGCATTGTATTCACCTATCTTTGTTTGCTGTTTACCAAAACATAATAGCATTAAAACGCAGCATGTCAACCGCAATGTCAACCCATTGACACATCAACGTGAACGTCTTTGCGGCTCAGCACACCATTCCAGCCGTTGACAACAAAGCCCGGGCTGCAACCACAGCCGCAGCCTGCCTTCTGGCTCCAGCGGATGTCAAGGTTCTTACCATCTTCCACGCCCACCGCTTGCAGCACATTGGGCAGCAGCCGGCGGTACTCGTTGTAGGGCCGCGTGCGACGGTTTTCCAGGTTCTCCAGGATGCTTTCGCCCCGGGGCCAGAAGTAAATGCGCGATTTATTTGCAGCACGGCTGCTGACATTGTTACGATGTGCATACAGCTTGGCAGACTCAATTTTGAACATTGCAGTGCTCCGTTGTTTTGCCCTACAGCCGCATAATAGCACACTATGCGGCTGTGTCAATGGGTTTTTTCAGCGAATGCGATAGATATAGCTGTTGGAACGTTTCATATAGCAAACTTCATACATGCCCAGTGCTGCCAGCTTTTGATAGAGAGCTTGGGTTTTTGTTCTGTTTGCGGGCCAATTGCCAATGTTGGCAACCTTCACCACCGAAAAGGGCTGTCCACGTCCGCCGCGATGATTGACATACACGTCAGACGTGATAGGAAAGAAATCAACAACCATCTGCTTGGCAGCATCGACACGATTGAGATGATCACTGTCAAAGAACTTTTGATGCTTGTTCACAGCTGAACGGCTGCGTTTGGCAGCATCCACGTAACAATGCACGGCTGCTGTGTGCGAGGCAGCAACATTGCTGTCACTGACGACTTCAGTATAACTAGACATGTAAGGCATTCCTTGTTTCAACATCGACATATTAACACACTATACAGGCTTGTCAACCGGTTTATGTCTCGGCAACAGAATCTTGTTGCAGACCAAATACCTGTTGTTCGGTAAAACGGCCTGACAGCACAGCTTGATCTTGAATGGCATCGATCAAATTGAGCAACCCGTCTGCCTCCTGACATTGGTGTTGCCACAACCAGCTTTTTTGTAGACGCAGCAATGCCCAATCAATGCTGATGTTTTCTAGGTTTACCACTGCTGTAACTCCTTGCTTGCTGTTGGCATACTAGCAGCAATGCCAACAAAGTCAACCAATATCAGTCAAGTCGGCTGTTGGCAAATGCCTTGATATCATAGCGGCGAAGCACATTGGCATATGCCTGTGCACCGGCTTCTTTGATATCCACGCTTTGCACCGGAGAACCACTGGGGTTCCACAGTTGGATACCACCACCATACTCTTTCTTGAAACCCAGACCGGCAAATTGCTTGCCCAGCCGGGTATTCATCTTGACACCATACACTGTGACCCACGAGAAGCCACAGGGATAATTGTCTCGTCCACCATTGTTATCCAGAGCAGACTTTGCAGCAGCACGAGCAGCAACCAACGCTTGGTTGTGGATTTCAGCCAAAGAGATCTTCAGTTCCATTGCAGTTCTCCAGTGTCGATGAAGGTATAATAGCACAGTTATCAGGAATGTCAAGATAAATTATTCAGCAGGAAGCCAATTTCCATATGGTTCGCTGTTGCCAATGAGATCAACAGCATAGGTGATCTGTGCCTTGATGCTGGGCAGCAATTCAATTCGTCCATCTTGGCGACAGCTTTTAGCCAAGCGAGTAAAGGCACGAGGTTCCAATCCTGCAGCGCGAACATTCACAGCACGCAAACGACCGCGCTCATAGTTATTTTGTGCCCATACAGGCCAGCAGTCATAGTTGGGGTTCCAAGGACGCTGTTGCCTGGCATCCTCCCAACCCAGGCGAACATATTCCAGGGCCTCAGGCTTGACCGCTCGCTTTCCCGAAAAATAGGCATTGTTTGCTGACATTGATATTCTCCTGTGTTGATAAGGGCATTATAGCCGATATTTTCAGATTGTCAAGAGGTCAATGACAGCACCAATGCCTTTCGATCATTTTCTGACAGGCATTTGGCCGCTGTTATCATATCATCCAGACTCAAGGAGGTGGTGCCTGGGGACGGAGCATTGTCTTTGATCACATCACTGCCACTGATCACATCACTGCCACTGACCACAGCCGTGCCACAGACCCAAGCCCGGTCTTTGACCACAGCATTGTCAGTGACCCAAGCCCGGTCTTTGACCACAGCACTGCCACTGACCACAGCACTGTCAGTGACCACAGCACTGTCAGTGACCCAAGCCAGGTATTTGACCACAGCACTGCCACTGACCACAGCACTGCCACTGACCACAGCACTGTCAGTGACCCGAGCATTGCCACTGACCACAGCATCGTCGCAGACCCGAGCATCGTCATCGATTTGAGCCTTGCCAGTGATGCGAGCATTGTCGGAGACATCGGTAGTGCCAAAGACCCGTGCATTTACACCCACATAGGCTGTATCTGCGACATGGGCGGTATCAGCCACCCAGCCGCCACCCTTGGAGTGCTGATGAGCAGCAACAGGTCCATTGCCATCTTCAAAGTCAAATGTGTTCATGAGTTCTTGCTCCTTGATTACCTGTGCATCATAGCACGCTAACCGGGATAATGCAACTGATTTTTCAGTTTTCGAGGTTTTCATCAAAGATCTCTGTGAACTCACCGGCAAAGAGAACTAGATCTCGTGCTGTGGTGAATGTGTGCTCAGGGCTGTTCCATTCACGACAATAGTCCAGAAAGGCCTGCTCTGTGCCAAATTTAGCCACCGCTCGGGAAACAATAGCGCAGATAAGATCTTGATTATCAAGAATTTCCACCTCCCCTAGGTCAATGGGGTGGTGGTAATCCCAGATCTCAACCTGATAGCGTTTATTCATCTGCTCTATTCCTCAGTTGGTAGGTGCATTATAACACCTAACACCTGTGTGTCAAGAGATTTTTTGTGGTTCAAACAAAAATTCTCGTGGACAGAACCAGTCATCTTCAATTGCATGACCGATTGCGTCAATATATCCAGTCGTCCTTGTCCACATCATCATCCTCTTTGTCTTCCTCAAGGAACTCATTGGCCTTGGCCATCAGCTGGACATCGCGATCGGTCATCCGGTTGAGGCAGGCTAGGATAACCTGATCCCGGTCCAATAGACCATCAGCGACGGCCTCCAGTATCTTGTTGGTGTATTGGCGACAGGGCACATAAACCATTGGCACTTCTCCAGTTTTGGTAGAGGTATAGTAGCAGATCAATCCCAGTTACGAGTTTGAGTCTTACGATTGTAAATGGTTTTATCACGCACAATGCGCGGTTTGAAGTTGGCGTTGCAGCACAATGCCTTGGCAACAGGATTGCGCTGCTTGGGGGCTTTGACGGTCAACTTAATAGCAACCTTGCTCATTTGCTTGCTCCTTCGTTGTGTCCATATATTAGCACATATATGGACACTGTCAAGCCCCAATGGCTAAAAATCTGCGGAAAAATCTCCGTTGGGTTTGATCTCCACGTAAACCAGTCCTTCGCTAGTAAGACCTTCGTGGTCATCCCAGAACTCGATGTTAAACACTGCCTTGCCCGAGGAGTTGATGTGAGAGAAGCAGGCATCATCTAACTTCACTCCACTATACCCGCTTTGGTTGAGGATGTTGGTTAGGGCGAGACGACCAATGCTGTTGACATTGATAAAGTTCCAAGCGTTGATCTTGCTCATGTGCTTGCTCCTTGTTTACAACCGTATATTAGCACATATCCCTGCAGTGTCAACCTTTTATGCAGCTCGTGTATGCTGGTTTGGCAACACTGTGGGCGAATTTTCCGGCATGGGGCGTCCATGGGCTGCAAAGCGGCAAGAACGATCAATGCGTCCTAGACCGTTTTTAAGTGTGTAGACAGTGCCCTGCTGCACCTTCTTGTGGCGTATGTTGCTGACGGTGACCTTGTGCCCGCCGGTGCTGATGTAATCCCAGCTGCCGTTGGCATAAGTGACAGCATAGTCATGTCGGGCATTGCCGTTGCCACCCAGAGCAAGACACACGCGACGCCAGCCAGCATCATGATTCTTGCCCAATTCTGGGCGAGCATAGCAGACGAGATGCCCAATTTCATGAGCAACTGTGTTGTCGCGAATGTCCTCGAAGTGGTCGCTGGCAATCAGCTCGCGATTGAAACGCAAAGTGTATACACGCTGTCCTGCACAATGCCGGCAGCTGGCCCAACCTGCAACACGACCGCGTAGATTAAAGCTGACCACAGGCTTGAGATCAACACCGTAAAGCAGCCGGGCCTTGTCCAGCACCTCAGCGGTTTTGTTGCGAATGGCTTCAAAACGGTTCAGTTCCATGTGTCTAACTCCTTGCTTGCCCATGCATTATAGCACATACCTGGGCATGGTCAACTGAAATAGCTGACGCGGGTGCGATCTGTGTTGGTAAAGCGAGCCTCATGGTCTTCCATGTGCTGCCCGTCGATGGGGCTGATGTTGATGCCAGGAACATGTCCTGCAGGCACTTCATTGGCAGTGAGATAGCGAAACCCGCGATAGTTTCCTGTGTCCAACAGCACATGCTCAATGGCCCACATGATGCCTTGACGCTGATCAGCACTGCCAGTGCTGCTGGCAAGTGTTTCGTTGGCACGATGGCGGAAATCGTCGATATTGAACGTCTTGCGCGGCATCCCAGCCTCCTTGTTCTGTGTGGGTATTATAGCACCAGCATGGGTGTTGTCAACTAATTTATATCCGTAGATACGGATGATTTGGATCAAGCACATCCGAAACATCTGTATTTGTTTCTGCCACAGGGTAATCATTCGCTAAAGAAAAGTATTCTTCTGTCTCAGTGAGATACACAGTCACATCGCAGTCAAGCTGGCTGCTGTCGAGCCCCGACAAGTATTCCATTAACTCACGATAGGTCATGTTGGCTGCTCCTTGCTTGTCCATGCATTATAGCACCTGCAATGATGATGTCAACCATATTGATTCACAGTTGCTGCCCATCACCAGCTGGAATGGTACTGGAAATCCCAGCTGGCAAGATCCTCGTTTCCGAGCAGCTCGCGGATGCGATCCCGCGTGTAGGCGGTCTGCTCGTGGTAGTATTCCACATACTTGGGCCGCATGCTGCCCATCTCAGGCAGGGCGGCCTGGATGGCATCGGCAACATCATCGTCCTTGCCACGGTGCTGAGGACCCCAGCTGGTCCAAAGAAAGCGGCGAGCATTGAGATACATATCCAAACCCATGATGGCCTCCTTGTTGCCAGCACACAATAGCAGGTGTGCTGGCGTTGTCAACCGATATTAAACAGCAATGATGTCTACATATTCATAAGCAGTGGCACGTAGATCATCCGTGATGAAATCACGCCTCATCATCATGAGATTGGCATAGTGCCGCAGAGCTCGCAGTTCAATCTCGCCGGCACAATTCACTGTATTGTTGCGATGTGCATCAGCTATGGCACGTTTGGTATTGCGTATGCTGCTGGTGAGCACTGCATAACGACGACGCCACTGTTCTCGAGCACGAATAGCCCGGCTGTGTGCTCGACGAACTTCTTCACTTACCCGATTTGAATCTGCAACAATTGAGTTACGCATGATGGTGTTTCCTGTTGTGTTTGATGTGTTCTAGCATAACACTGTTTGTACCAGCTGTCAATGACAAACTGATGCAGAGACAGATTTTTGTTAGGCTTCTTGGTCCTCAGCTTTGGCCTGCAACACATCTTCCACCAGCACCCAGTTGCTGCCGCTGCGTACCATCCAGCGACCATAGTGGAAGATGTAGTAGTATTCGGCACCACAGTCAATGCGGAGGAACGCATCAACGCTGTGGCTGTGCTCGGCATCGACCGCAGTTTCACCGCGGTCCCGGCCATAGGCCGTGCACATCTTGCCGTAGAGCTGGTTATACTTGTCGTAGCCGCCCGGAAAGTCGTGCGTGTCAAACGGATGCTTGACGCCGATCTCCTCGCCCAGGCTGCTGAGATCGCCCAGCGCGATCAGCTCACGCACCTTAGCTTGGTCTGTGTAGTGTTCGACCAGCAGCCGGCCATTGTGTTCGGGATAGCCATCCCAGTGACAGTAGATCGAATCCACAGTGTCATCAGCATTGCGGATGCCAATACGGCTACGTGTGCCCATGTTGCTGTTCCTTTGTGTGTTTGTGTATAATAGCACAGCCTTGTTATATGTCAATGGCAAACCGCTGCGGGGACCTAGTTTTGTTTACAGCAATGTTGCTGAGGTGTTGCTCAAGAGCTGTGCATGATGTTGCCATCAGCAGCATTGATCTCATAATCAGCCTGCAGTATCTTCCAAGGAATGGAACCATCATTGTTTCGCCATTGGTGATAGTAGGCAGATTGTGCTCGGGAAAACGAATCAAAGGTCATTGCACAATTTTCTTCGTCGTTGATGAGAATGTAATACATTGTCAAGCTCCTTGTTAGTACCAACTGCTAACCGCTGCGGGGACCAGGTGTTGATGCTGCGGGGACCAGTTGGATAGTTACTCTAGTTTTCAGCTGACATGCGTCAAGTATCAGCTGTGATGTGCGTGTCAACTAGATTGACACTGTGTGCAGACGTATCAATGATGCTGACCTTTGACTGTGTAGCCAACTCACTGCTGTCAACCTTGTTGAACACTGTTGGCAACCGTGTTCAACACCTCTACAACACTGCAACACCTGCATGATAACATCATTGTCAACAGTGTCAACATGTTTGACACTGTGTTTCAGTGAGTGTTGAGTGTTGCACCAAGCTCACGTGTAAGCACACGCTCACGTGCATGTGCAGGAGCCTTGCCACGCACCACTTCCAATGCTTCTACACGAAACGCATCAGCACCGTGCAGTCGCATGGCTTCATACAGTGTCCATGCTTTGTTTTCGCTGCGAGCACGATAGACATGCTTCATCCAGCGACGATGCAGACTTTTCTTAACAGGGCCGGGATCCTTGACAGTCACCCCCACATACTGTTGCCCATCCGGAGCAGTGAGGCAATAGATGATGTGATTGGTGTCTGAACGACGACGTCGACGGGTTGCTTGAGCTTGCATGTCATTGACCCTTTGCTGACCACGTGTTTGTTGTAGCACAAACAACTGTGTTGTCAACCGTTTTTCTAGCACGCAACTGCAACTGTTGCACCAGCCTAACAGTTACGCAATTGCTACAGTTACGCAACTGCTACAGTTACGCACTCATAATTGTTGTGCAACTGCAACTGTTGCACAACTGCAACTGTTGCACAAACGTGATTGTTGCTGTTGTGCAAACATTTTCACTTGCCCCAACAGTGCCCTATATTTTGTAAAATGCAAATGCAAAAACAGCATAGCTAAACAGCAAATTTACTGGTTGACATGCGTGTTTATTTGTGCTAGCATTTTTAATTACACAAACGCAACAACAGGCTCAGATTTCGGCTGTTACGCACTGCTTGTTGCTGTTTAACAAGTGCATAATAGCACAAGCAGCGTGTAGTGCAAGCAGCAAATACACATAGCAGCCATGCACAAAACGCAATTTACAGCAGTGCGTTTTGTGCTATTATGCACTTGTTAAACAGCAACACGGAGCAACGCACATGCTAAACGCTACTATTGCACAAGCTGCTATTGCTGCACATGCTAACAATAATTTAATAACAGCGCAACAAGTTACTGCACTGTTACAAAACGTGCACGGCGTTACATTTGCTACAGTAACGCAAGTAACGCCTGTTGCTACTGCTGCAAAGTATAAAAATGTAAACATTGTTAAAGTAACAGTTGCAAATGTGCAACTGTTTAACAATGTTAAACAATTTAACAATGTGTATGCTGCTGCTGTTAAACGTAGCGCAGCACAAATTGTAACAAACGACACACAAAATGTGCAACAGTTTGTTACAAAAGAAACATATTACATGCACACTGCGTGCTTTAGCGTTGTGCAGCACAAAACAAACGGCACACAATACTTGTATTGTTTGCTAAACAATAACAATGCTAAAAGTGCATATTACATTGATGGACAATGCGTTACAAAAGAGCAAGTTGCACAATACTTGTCTGCAAGTGCAGCAAAAAACTTGCTTAACGCAACAAACACAATACACAATATTACAAATAACATAGAGCACACTGTAAAAGTGTTTACGCCCAAATTGCAAAATATTGTAAGCATTGTTGCACAAAAGCAAACTGTGCAAGTGTAAAAACTGCATAGCTGCTATGCACAAAACGCGCTAGCAATAGCGCGTTTTTTGTGTGTGTTTTTTTGTTTTGTTAGTGCAACAGCGGGCATAGATTTCGGCCTTTACGCACTGCTTGTTGCTGTTTATGTGCGTATAATAACACAAGCAGCGCATATGTAAAGCAAAAAAACACGCTACAGCAAGTTTTTTTGCTGCAAGCACGCTAAACATACTGCAAGCACGCTAAGCACGTTTTAAGCACGCTACAGCGTGTTGTATGTGTTGTTGCGCTGCACTAGCTGCTTGCTACTTAGCACGCTGTAGCACGCTTAAAACGCTGCTAGCGTGCATGTGCTGTTTTTTATTACACAAGTGCAACAGCGGGCATAGATTTCGGCTGTTACGCACTGCTTGTTGCTGTTTAACAAGTGCATAATAGCACAAGCAGCGTGCAGTGCAAGCAGCAAATACACATAGCAGCCATGCACAAAACGCAATTTACAGCAGTGCGTTTTGTGCTATTATGCACTTGTTAAACAGCAACACACGGAGCTTACTGCTATGTATGTTAACGAGTATACAAAAGTTTGCAACATTGCAAACAACGCTGCTTATGCAGCTATTGTTGACATTGTGCAAGAATGCATACAAGACTATACAAACAACAGCGCAAGCACTGTGCGCGAGAAACGTGCAGACACTGCATATGCAAAACGCTGCTTAAAACAGTTTGCTAAAACGCGCGACGTAGACGAGCTTGTTAACAGCATTGCACAGCAAGATTCTTACGTGCGAGAGTATTATGCTTACGTTGTTAATAACTTGCAAACTGACTATTACATGGGCGAGTGGGAGTAAACGCAAGTGCAAAGCTAGCATAGCTGCTATGCACAAAACGCGCTAGCAATAGCGCGTTTTTTGTGTGTGTTTTTTTATTACACAAGTGCAACAAACAAGTTAGATTTCGGCTGTTACGCACTGCTTGTTGCTGTTTATGTGCGTATAATAGCACAAGCAGCAGGCACTGCAAGCAACAATTTTGCATAGCTGCTATGCACAAAACGCGCTAGCAATAGCGCGTTTTTTGTGTGTGTTTTTTTATTACACAAGTGCAACAAACAAGTTAGATTTCGGCTGCTACGCACTGCTTGTTACTGTTTAACAAGCACATAATAGCACAAGCAGCAAGCACTGCAAGCAACAATTTTGCATAGCTGCCATGCACAAAACACAATAGACAACACAGCAAAACATGCTAATATGCACTGGTTAACGCAACACACACACAGGAGACACACAATGAACGCAAGCATTATTGAGCGCATGGGCGAGTTTGCTGCGACGACAAACAACGATGTGTTGAGCGTGCGAGTGTCACGCATTGTGCAGAAACTGCACAACGCAGGCAAACAGTTTGAAACACGCTACACACAAATTACAGCAGCGGATCGGCGCATTATTGCAGTGTTTGAACGTGCAGCTGCGGCAGCATAGTTGATCACAGACAGCTGTGCAAGCAACAAGTTTGCACAGCTGTCATGCACAAAACGCAATAGACATCACTGTGTTTTGTGCTAATATGCACTGGTTAACAACACAACGGAGTCGCTACAATGCACAACACGCTGTTTGCCACACTTCGTTACAAGCGTCGCCCCATCAGCAACGCTGTGATATGCCTTAAATTGCGTGTCAGCTATGCACTGCCTGTGCACAAGTATGCGCTGGAAGAGCTGGACGTCAGTGACTACGCAACACAGCAGGACATTAACACAGTGCTGGCCAACTTGCAAATGCAATACAAGTGCAGTGATGTGGAGCTGGACATTAAAAAAGATGTAGCAGGTTTGTTGGAACGCAACGGCAGTTAGCACTGCCAGGGCAGCAGTGCAAGTGCAAAAAACGCACTGCTGCCCTGCAATATTGCTGGTAGACGCAGCATGTAGATGTGTTATTATACGGACATAGGAAAACACAACACAGGAGCTGACCATGGAAAAGCTGTTTACTGTTGCTGGTACTGCCGTGTTTGATGGTGTAGAATCCTTCCGTGTTGCCACAGGCACTGTGGCCCGACGCACATACAAGCTACGCTATCACGGGGCTGAGCAAGTGCATTTGCAAACACTGCCCGAGCCAATGACACGTGTGCAAGCCATTGCTTGGCTGCAAGCTCAGCAAGCAGCACAAGTTGATCCTGTTGCTGCAAAGAAGGCAGATTTTGTTGCACGCATGGCAGCGGCACGTGCTGCCAAACGAGCTGCGGCGGTGGCTGCGGCGGCCAAATAAATCTTTGGTCAACGGTAAGAAAGTGGTAGACAGTGTTTATGTCCGTGTGTATTATACGGACATAGACACAAACACAAGGACTTAGGCAAATGGACAAAGCTACTGCAAACAACGCTTTGGCTGGTTTGGCAGGCGGCACCTTCGTTGGGCTGGACTCGCTGACGCAGGTCAAGCTCAAGGGCGGCAAGAAGAATCCCATGCAGGCACGTGTTACCAAGCTGATCACAGACGCACAGGTGATGTGCTTTTCCAACAGCAATAGCAACGCCTACGAGAACATGGTGCGGCGTCGCTTGGCAGCTGAGGGCAAGGCAGCCAAAGACTTTGTTTTGGGTCCGCGTGCCTGGGGTGAGCGCATTCCAGGCACTTGCTTTGTGGAACACTGTGGCAAGCAGTATCTGGAAGTGATCATGATGCGTGCCGGCAAGTCAACCTATTTCCTCGACGGTGTGGAAATCAGCAAGCACGACATTGAAGGGCTTGACGAGCCCACTGTCAATCCACAAGCTCAAGGCGGGCTCAGCGAAGAAAATCGTGTGCAGATTCGCACCTTTGCGCTGGACAGCATTGTTGCCTTGCGTGCCAACGGACAGGAATGGAAGTGAAAAGCCTGCGTTAAAAACGCAGGGCTGCCGCACTAAAAGCGCACTTGACGGTGCGCTTTTTTTGTGTGCTGATTTTTGTTTTGTTGCTGCAACGTTGGGCTCAGATTTCGGCATCTGCGCACTGTTGGTTGCTGCTTTATGTCCGTATAATAGCACACCCACTGCACAATGCAAGCAAAATCTGCACATAGCTGACATGCAAAAATATTGCTAGACCACGCATGCTTGCATGTGTTTTGCGCGTGAATGTGCATGTGCGTGTGCATGCTGCTACAAGCTATTTTAAGCACGCTACAGCGCGTTGTATGTGCTGTGTGTGCTGCACTAGCTGTTATCGTTGCAGCATGCTGTAGCAAGCTTAAAACACTGCTAGCGTGCATGTGCAGTTTTTTTGCTAGCTAGCATATTTTTCGCTTGCATTGCACATGGCAAACAGCTAAAAGCAGCACATGCACAACGCAACACACAACGCGCTGCTAGTGCATAACAACAGCACGCTAACGCTGTAACGCTACTGCTCTTTTACAAGCGAATAGGGGTATGCAACAATGCAAGTTGTCACCAAAGACGGGATCGTCGACAAGCACGGCAACGTGTGGGCTGATGAGGAAGACTACTTCGTCAACACCCATGAATACAATGTCGACTACAGCGATGAAGTGAAAACTCGCGAAGACTACGAAAACAAGCAAGAGATACTGCACGATCGCTTTGAAAGCTTGTGCAACTACGACACAAGCCGCGATGTGGGAGCTGTCATGCTTTACTATCGCAACGGCAAGATTTGCGGGTTTTTTGACTACGAGCGTTTTGTCGGCTACTACGAGTAACACCGACGACAGCGCAAGCAGCAATGCTTGCGCTGTTGCCATAGTTGCCGCCGGGCACGCTGCTGAAATGTCAACCGCCAAAAACCCCCAAAAAACCGCCTAAAAACTCGGTTTTCGCTTGTTTTTTCAGCGATTTATGCTATTATCACGGCATAAACAACGCCACAAGGAACAACACCATGCGCGATCCCAACACCGTTTACCTCGTTGGTCTCAGCACAGGCAAGCCCTGCTCTCGCACCGGAAACAGCACCGAAAACATGTCACTGTTGCTTGACTGTGAGGTGATGGTGATTTCCAACGTGCTGATCGTTGACATGGATTACGAAAGCATCCAAGAGGCATGGCACGGCAACATGGAGTTTGAGGACGACGAACCTGACTACCAGCTGTTTGAGGTTTCGGAAGCCGAGGCGGCCCGGCTGTGGGCCCGTCGTTTTGAGTTTTCGGACCAGGACGAGATTGATCTGGCCCTTTGTGAGAAGGCCGGATACAATGCCTACGACGACGGGCTGCGGATCACTGACAATCCCTACGACGAGGTTGACGAGGAGTGCTCTCACGAGCACTGGCGCATTGGTTGGGAAACGGCCTACGAACGAGCGCTGGGCAAGGAATACGACGCTGAAGAAGAACATCTGCAGGAAGTGGCCGATGATGCTGCCAGCACTGCCACGCTGCTGCGCTGGTTCCACGAGCAGCAGCATGCAGACTGATCTGTGGTTGACACCACAGGTCCGGCCTGTTATATTGACTCTGCAAGCAAGGAGCCAATCACATGCAATTCTCCAGCAACAACTTTGCCTATGACGGCCATACCGGTGTGTTTTCGGCGGAGATCAGCGAGCTCAGCCAGGGCGGTCAGCGCATGATCTGGCACAGGTCGTGGAAAGATTCTGCTGACTGCATTGACATCGTCAGTGCCCGCACAGGTGAGACGGTGCGCTATGCCATCACCACCACCATCAGGAACTGTGAGGGCGATGTGCTGAGCTGGGAGCTGCTGCCGGTGACCGGCAGCGTCGACGGGGCAGAAAAAACCCGGGTGAGGATCTATAACGATTGACCTGCACCAGCAGGCATGCTAATGTGTTGGTCAAGCGCAAGGAACCAAAACATGTTTGACATCGACAATGTCAGCCTTCCCAAGTGGCCGCAGATGCGGGTCTAGGGTCGATATCTATCCGTGGAGCTCGAGGGGGGAAATTCCCATGCAGCATGACCTTTTGGTCCGCTGGCATTGGAAAATGCATCAGTGGCTGCTGGAAAATATAGGCCAACAAGATCACAGGTGGACAAGCGAAACCTGGCGTACCAACGGCGAATATAATACCATGATGGGGTTTCGTTACATCAAGGATGAGGTACTGTTTGTCATGGTCTGGGGCGACCACTGCAAAAGCCTCCGCCGGGTCAGCGGAGTTTTTGACCAACAGCATTTTGAATATTTCTTCTAGCGTTATTCAGCACATCCTTGGATCCTGGAGATTGATCACATGGCTCACAATGACGTGGTACGCTGGCGGGCCTGCCATGATCAGCTGCCAGCCAGGCTTGACAGCACCAAATGGTTCTATGACTATGATACATACCTGTATCGTTTTGCCAACCAGGAAGACAGGGATCGCGTGCATCATGAGCTGACCGAGCTGGGATTGGTATGCAAGCTGGAGGAGTTTGATCCAGAATGGTTTTGGACAGAAGCGGAGTATCTAAAAAACAACTGAATCCGCAAAACATTGGTTGACACCACAGGCCCAGACTGTTATATTGGCTCTGCAAGCAAGGAGCAAGCGACATGGAACAAAATCTTCCTTTTGTGTTTGACTTGTTTTTTTGACATCAGGACTCGCGATCAGTTGGTGCCGGAACTGGCCAGCCTGCTATGCGTGTGCGAGACATCCGCAGCCTAATGGCTGACCATGCTGTTGAGATCACGGCTGAGCAGCTGGATTTGGCGATCTCCAATGCCTTTTCCAGTTGACATCAGCAGTGGTAAACATCAACCTATCACATCACTCTTGCGGGCTGCCATGACCATACTGAATGCCTTTAGATCCCTCAAGGTCATTGACAAAGACACACTGGATATGCTGAAAAACATCAAGCTTGGAGATGTCGACACCATCATACAGCAGGACTTGGGCGCTGCCAGCCCAGCTGTCTTGCCCACACCGGAACTGAAAATCGATCTTGGCTTGGATCGGGCCAAGACAGCAGTGCCTGTTGCCAAAGATTGATCTAGAATACTATAAAGTTAATATTTTCCAGTAATATCAATACCTTCGCCATTATTCAAGGTACGCAAAGCTACTTGGCCTAGATCAGTAAGTCGAAGACTGTAGTTGCGACCGGTTTGGCCAGGGTCTTGTATGGTGAGCCATCTATATCATCGATGGTGGCCCTGGTTTACCACCGTTAGGTTCTATCCTTGGTTGAAAATTCTTTGTAGTTCTTGCGCTTGTTCCCCGTTCTCTGGGATCAGGCCAGGCAAGTCCGTTGGCAAGTCCATAATCAGATGGTGTGTCAGATTAAGATTAATGAACGGATCTTGTATCAGTTCAAGGATGATCTAAGATGATGAAGAAAAGTATTAATAAAGTCTGGGATTGGGTCAACAATCAGATTAATGGTCAGGTCTTGGATCAGATTAGGCGGCAGATCAGGGATCAGGTAGCGGCTAGAGTATGGTGGCAGATCAATGATCTTGTCTGGAATCAAATTGAAGATGATCTAAAATAGTAAAAGATAAGATCAAACGAGTGGTCAACGATCAGGGCTGGATGTGTGTGCTGAGTCTAGGCAAAGCCCAGAATCGAGTCTGGGGTATGAAGATGGTGGTCCTGAACAAAGTAGAACGACAGGTGTCAAAACCAATCTTCTATCAAATTGCAGATGATCTAAAATGGAAAGATACGAAAAATACGAAATTGAAGGAATTATCGATCTTGTCTGTGAAAAAGTCATACAGCAGATTGAGTGTAAAGTATGTGATCGAGTTGGTATCTAAGTCATACATAGGTTTAAAGATCAAGATTGGCAAGTTGTACAGAATCAAATCGAAGATGACATAAGATGGTAGTTGATCGGCTCAAATACGAGATTTGTCGGCATGTCAATCAACAAGTTTGGCATCAAGTCACATTGACATGGAGAACACAGGTTAGA
>Ga0208739_1000105_pt1 | contig 31817 bp, 47 predicted proteins | sample CryBogCBE27Jul09_FD_184566 | JGI IMG/M metagenome (GOLD analysis project Ga0208739, IMG submission 184566) | Freshwater microbial communities from Crystal Bog, Wisconsin, USA - CBE27Jul09 (SPAdes) (version 2) | ecosystem: Environmental > Aquatic > Freshwater > Lake | place: Crystal Bog... | reverse complement strand
GTCCACCCGCACCTCCTGAGGGCTGATGGATCATGTGACGAGCATTAGGTAGAATCTTGCGTTTGCCAGGAGCGCCAGCAGTGGCGAGTAAACTACCCATTGAGCAAGCCTGTCCCATAACGATGGTTTGGATATCGGGTTTGATGAACTGCATAGTGTCGTAAATTGCCATGCCAGCGGTAACAACACCGCCAGGGCTATTAATAAAAAAGTGAATATCTTCATTACCTTGACTTTCTAAAAATAATAGTTGAGCAACAAGTAAACTAGCACTATGTTCATTTACATCCGTATCTAACATGACAATACGATCTTTAAGCAAACGACTGTAAATGTCATAACTACGTTCTCCGCGAGCTTCTTGCTCAATTACCATTGGTACCAAATTTGGCATTATTTTACTTCCTCATAAGTTTGTTCAAAAATATCTGGTTTGCAAGCATAAAACTCGCCCTGAACACCTTTAATTATCCAGTCGCCTTCGGTAGCAACGTGTTTTACAGTCAAGTGTACACCGTCTTCAAGTGTGCCAATTTCTGCTTCTGCTAATGCACCAGGATGCCGTTCTTTATAAACGTTTCCCAATGCATTGCCGCAAAAAGATTTAAGAGCAACCATTCCCTGTTCGTTGTAGATAAAACGAACAGCTTCGATTACTACTGGTTTTTTTCTAAATTTCATGCTACTAAATTTTAATTATTAAGAGTTATTTGTCCAACTACAGCACCTGGCTTTTGTAATGCAGCATCTCGACGAGCTCGATACTCTGCATTATCTACAGGCAATAATTGGAATTGACTAGAGCTGACGGGCGTTACTACACTAACCTTATCCGATTTAGTAGGAGCAATTTGTTCATTAGGTGAAAGACTTTGAGGAGCAGGGATTGGAGTTACTGTAACTTGATCACCGTCTAGATCTTTAAACGCCTTCTCTTCTCGAGTCATTGCAGACTCTTTTTGTCGTTGTATTTCCTTACCGCTTTTAAGTACATTAGCATCACCGGTGGGTAGTACAATTAGTACAAATGATCGGAATCGATTTCCTTCGGCAATATGTTTAACTTCTCGAACTTCTACGCCGAGTAAGTTAACTTCACGACATGCAGAACGCATAGCAATTTCTGTGTTATCAGTGCTGGCTTTTTCATTGTCTGTTTTAAAGATCTTTGTACTTTGGCTAGCTGTACCGCCAGCGGTCATACAAACCTTCCCGTAAGCATCTGATTTAGCCTTATGATCAGCCATGGCCATATCATAACTAACACCCGTACCTGTTGCATATACAGCATTATTACTAACGGGTAATTCGTACATCCATTTAGGAGCCTTATCAATTGCATTTTCCACATATTTTTCTTGTCGCTGACGTTCAGCATCCGCACGACGTTCATATGCGTCTTGTGTAGATCCAAACCATTGTGCACTAGCATTGGTTGCAATTAGTGCAAGAACAGAAGTTGCCAAAAGAGTTTTAAAAGTAGTTTTCATAATTTGCCTTATTTGTTAAGTTCAACAGAAGATTTAGTAATTTTTTCATGCGTCCAGTCGGACGCACCTTTAATATCTGAACCTAGTCCAGATACCGTACTACAACCGGAAAGTAAAAATATTGTCAGAAACAAACCGATAATACATAGCCATAACATGTTTTTTAAAAAATATGGATTTTTCATTTTGCCAACTCCGTACTCTGTGTTTTAACTGTGTCTACGCCTTTGTCTAACATCCTAGCGATACCGCTGAATCCAACAGTAGCCAGGATCAATCCAAAGATTGTGCCTGCTATAAATGCCTTCATATCTACCTCTCTGTGTGTGAAAATTATATTATACATTAAAAATGACATTTGTCAACCTACCATTTGTCCACTACCAACCAGTTTGTGTCCGAATTTTCAATTTGACATATTACACCGTTATAGCTTCTCAAATCTCTATCTACAACCAAGTGTTCTTGAAACAATCGGCAACGACTGTTATGATATTTGAAATATTGTTTGATTGGGCTAGGTCCTACTTCCATTTCCAAAATAGTGTCACCTTTACGCACTTGACGAGCAACAACTTCGCCTTCTCGACAGGTAGTTACACTTTCTGTTTTAAATCTGCCAGGTAAGTCCATAAGAAGATTCCGTCGAGCACGTTCTCTAGCGTAATAACACAAGCTCTCAGTGTTCTCAAGACCTTTTTCAAATTCTTTTAAATGATGGTTAACTCCGTCGACAGCGATGTCAAACTCAACTGTGCATGTATCCATACCTTTAGTTTTGACTAAGTTGACGATTGGACCGACATTATGTTCGTTAGCCAGTTGACTTGCACTCTTGACATTACAGTCAGCAAATGCAATAGAACTTGACAATAGTGATGCTAATAATATTAGTTTCATGATTGTTCACAACTGTAAGTATACCACCAAATGGTAGCTTTGAGTCTGCTGTTATAGGCACGCTCGCCTGCTTCTAATTGATTAGGATCTTCTTTAAAATTTTTAACAGATTGGATATAACGTAACTGTTTTAATTGATCTTCTTTTTGATCACAACTTGGCTCGAATTCTTTGAGTTCTTGATACGATAAAATGTATTCAAAATTTTTAATATCATTAGTCTGTGTAACTGGTGTACTATTCGAACCACCCGAGAATATTACAAAAAATAAACAAAGTATTGCAATTCCAAATAAGAACCTTAATACCGGCATGAACAATGCCAGTAAGCAAATGCCTATAATAAACGCTAACATATCATACTTTCTATCAGTTACGATATTAGTATTATACTGTCATTATTGATATTTGTCATCCAATTCGACGCTCAAAAGTCCAGCAATAGTTTGGAACTTATTCCAGGCTATTTTGGCAGCAGGATTATTTTCCAATTCGCTATTTGGCAATACAGCTTCTAACCAAATTTCTGGACGGCGAGCAGGATGTGCGCCAAACTTGCGTGGCTGGTGCAGTTTCCCAGTTTCCCAAAGTTCAATACTTACACTACGAAAACGATCTTCGTCTTCGGGTGGGTAGTTAGCCCATTCTGGATTGGAAAACGGACTACGTCCATGATACCCTAGCCAAATGCCCGACCACTGGGCATCATCGTGCGGATCAAAATCTGTGCGAGCAATGATAATGAGAACATCATCAATGTTCACCACACCATCGACAATATCTCTTACACACCGACTATAACTTAGTCCAATTTTCATTTTATCTTCCTGTGGTTGTGCGAGTAACCTGCGGCCCTGCACTTTCAAAATCCATGCCGGCGCTACGACCTTCATAGATTTTACCATTCCACTTCATACTGATTTTTACTGCTTTATTAACAATAACATTTAAGATGTTATGCTCTTCAAAATCTTGAACTACTGCTTCTGTCAATTTGGCACTTTTAGACATTTTAATTTGACAAGTATCGCCGTGTCTGATAATTGTTGTCATTTTACGATCCTAATGTAACTGATACACTTTTAATGCTGTCCCATCTAAAACTACGCCAAGAATCAGCATCTAAATCAAATACTGGCATAGCATCGTCATTTACTTTACGTTCTCGTTTAGATTCTACAGTAGCAGGATCTTTAAACATAATATAAGTAGGATTGGTAGTGCAACGCATAACACGCTCACTACCATCCTTTTTAGTAAAAGTTACTGTGACTTTTTCTCTTTTTAAAACGCCCTTAAACCAGCGTTTGAATTTAGACATGTCATCTTCATTGAGTGGCATTAAGTTTGTCCTCTAACTCTTTGATATGATTTTGTAAAAAATCTATATGATCAGCAACCTTAAGTAACAGCTCTTGTAAGTTAGCTGCTGTGTTTCTAATCATATCGCTGTGTGTAAGCGGTGTTGTATTTTCAGTTGTCATTTAAATCTCCAATAAAATGTCGGGGTCCCAGCCACTGTCTTCACTGTAGCCATCTGATTCATAACCACGTGGGTTACATACTACTCTAGTTTCACCAATTACATAGTCAAACGGGTGATGAGTGTGTCCATGTGTCCATAGAACAATTTGTGGATGATCCAAAATGAACTCACTTAGATCACTGTGGTATCCACCGTTCATCAATGTGTCGTTACCATACATTGGATGACAACTTTGGAAGCTAGGACTGTGATGCCCAACTACTACACACTTCTTGTCTTTGTTTTCACTGAGAACATGACGGAAGTATTGCAAAGTCTTATCATGACGGATCGCAACATCCAACGCACTCATATGGGCATAACTTCTGTAGTCGTTACGCACGATTCTAAAGTCGTTCATCATACCCTCGATGGCATGCATGGTCAATGGATCACGCTTGTTCATGTTAGTCCAAAGTGTTCCACCCACAAACACTACATCGTTGATAATCTTAGTGTCCTGTTCCAACATATAGATGTTAGGGAACTTGGCAACTTCGTCACGCATATAATCGATGCCAGCATAGAACTTGCCATTGTAGAATTCGTGATTGCCCATGATGTAGATTACATGGGGAAACTGAAAACTACAACGCTTCAAAAAGTCACGGAACCTTTGAGCACGTTCTTGTCTACGACCCAATCCGGTACCTGCGGCAATAGCCCGTTGATCACTAGTATTAACGAGCTCAGGATGATCGTGGAGATCCTGGGCGATCATAATATCGCCTCCTAAGATCAACACGTCATAGTTGTTGTCGTTCTGAATGTTGATGTCACTGAACTCTAAATGGAGATCAGAGACTAGTTTGATTCTCATTTTATTCCTCGTTTATTTCTTCTCCGAACTCGTATTGTACACTAGGAGTAGACTGTTTGTCAAGCCATTTTTTAACATCTTCTGTTGTATATTCGCCACGGTCGCACTTGTCTATAAACTCTCGTAGCATTTTGTTCATCCAATCATTGAACGTCATATTTTCTGCATGAGCTTGTTTAAAAGCAAACATAAGCAGGTCGTCTGGCAAGTCTAAAGGAACGCTAATATCTGTGCTGTAGTCTTCACCTGTCTTGATTGCTAGACACTTTGAGATAAAGTCATCGTCCACTTCCAAATCTACATACTCGACATCGTCCCATGCTTCGTTTATATTGACTCCACGAGCTTCGGATTCTTTAAGATGTTTTGTTTGCTTGTTTTCCACAATCATGCGATAAGCACGATCGTTGGTATAGTCGCATACTGTTACTTCGTAGACTTTTTGTGTTTTGGTGCTGAATACAATATTGAAACTGTACCCGCCTTTACCGTGAACACCATTCCAACTACTCAGTTGATAAGCATTAGGTCCGTAGCAACGCCAACAAAAATCACTACCTTCAGTGATCTTATAGTCGACCAATTCTATCCATTCTTTCATTGTAATCATTCTGTTTCCTTTGCTAAGTATTCATCTTCAGGAGTATCAAAATCTTCACCGCCATGCTCTACGCATACAGTCTTAATCCATCCACCAGGTGTTTGTGTTCCTGGCTTACCACATTCTTCACAAGTAACGCCTGACATTGATTCCGCCATAGTAACCATACCGCGGATATAATCATCTCCGCCTATGTAGTAGAAACGTAGTGTACCAAACTTTTCTTTTACCTGATCTAGTATTACTTGCGGAATAGGTTCGGGAATCGCTATAGGGTACCGATCGATAAGCTCTTGTCTACGCTTTTCTTTATACTCTTGGTTAATCATGTCTTTGTACTCTTCGTCAAACAGAGTAGAGTCTCCAGCTTTGAGCTGTTCAGACATCCGGTTAAATTTGATAGCAACTTCACGTTGATGTTCCTTCCAATCAATGTGATGCTGGATATTACTCATAAGCTGATTCAGGATCTGAAACCAACCATCGCCACATTCAAATCCCCAGCACATACAAGTTTCAGTCATAGGTGCATTTCGGTTAACCATCATCTTTGGATATACCTTACATAGGTATTCGTCTAGTTCTCGTTTCATTTTATTTCATCCGACGTTACTGGAAAGTGACTAATGATCAAATCTAATGCTTCGATAGTACGCATATTGATTACTATGTCTTCTGGATGCAACCAGTAGCCATCTGGGTTAGATTCTGTTTTAGGATTCTTTTTCCATTGCTTTAATTCTTTTTTAAGATACGCACGATAGTCCTTTAGGTTAAGACTAGTAATACGATCCGCAGTTTCGCCATCGATCCATTGATAGGGTTTATGTTCGGCTTTGGTCATTTTAATAAGTCTCTTTAATGATTACATACTCCGTGTCTGGCCATTTAGTTTTAAATTCGTCTGACTTAACATATTCGTTGTAACTTTTAGCATCGAAAAATATCTTAGTAAACTCTGTTTTAAACGAACCCTTTTTGGTTACTGTTAAGTAAACCGATTTTGCTTTACCTGCCATTATTGTACCGCTTTCACATAGTTAAGTCTGGTTTCATCATTTTGATGCTTCCAGTGTTTGTTGTTGTCTTTTACCTTGGCCTTTACAACTACGCAAGGCCCTCTTTTAAGTTCTACCTGACTCAACCAGGAAGCCATCTTGTTGTTTATTATAGCACAAATGTTCCATCCGTCAAAGTTCTTTGATTTAATTACTTCCAGTATTTCACAGTCTAAATCTGCCAAACGATCACCAGGTTTGCCTAGATAACCTTCGTCAACTGATCGTGCAACTCGTTTAACTTCGTTTTGAACAAAGTCTCTAATGAATACACTGGGCAAGCAGGCCATCCAACCAAATTCATTTTCTTTAACTTCTTCGCTACTCAGCAATGAATTAATTTTGGTTTGAAATTCATTCTCACCTTCGATAGCGGCAAACAATAGTCGCTTATAATACTTTCGAATTTCTTCTGCACTAGCAATGTCTTCGGGAAGAACTTTAAGAGGGAAAGGTTGTTCTTTTGGGTCCGCAGTCCAAATTGCAGGAGTTAATGTGCAAAGCATCAACATCTTGTTAGTATGGTTAGAGTACATGTATCTGCCGTCCTCTGAATATACAGTTTCGGATTCTTTGAGGTATGCACGGTTGACTCGCTGTGCCGCACAGGCCAATTCCAATACTTGTTGTGTAGGAAACGTTTTCACTTTGCCTTCTTTCTAATACAATATAGACATATTTTACATGAAAATGTATCTCTTGTCAACAGTATCCAAATGCTGATATATCTTTTTGGCTAGTTTTTTGGTAATATAGTTTAATCCAAAATGGTCTATGTAAGCTCGTAAAGTTGGGCTAACAAAATTTGGACCTGTACGCATTTTGCTCATAATGCTGATACGACTTAGATTACGTCGAGCCCGTTGTGTATCCATCGACCTTAATAGTTCTAAACTGATACTAAACGCATACGCATCTAACTCGTCATAATCCGACAAATATTCATCATATGGACTGCTAGCCTGTGCACTGTGAATAGCATAATCTCTACGCATACTTTGATATTGATGCCTGAATTCATGCACCGTGGCATCGAAAATTTCTGTAAGAAATAGTGTTATCTGTCTAGGACCAAATTCCTCAGTCCCATCTAAGTTATGATGTACAACAATCTCTATAGGTGTATCGTCATTTAAATCATTTTCGGAATCGTAGTATGCCATGACATACCACTTATCAATGTCTAGACTTTTTTCTTTTTTGGTTTTGATTACAATATCAAAGTTGTGTTCTTTGAATGTTTTTCTAGTACGGTTAATTAATTTTTTAAATGTTGTTAATCCTTGAATAGATTCTCGAACACTTTTACAAACATCGTATACTCGTCCGAGAATTATATTCATAATCACAACCTATAAGTAATTCTACCTTTGCTTAGGTCGTAGACACTGACTTCTAGTCTTACTTCGTCACCTAAGATTATCCTAATTTTATTTTGTTTAAGTCTGCCACCTAAATAGCAAAGTAGTGTTTTTTCTGCATTTTCTACTTTAACTCTGAACATATTGCCGGGCAGTACTTCTTCTACAAATCCGGTAAGTTCTAGTACGTCTTCTTTATTACTCATACTTTATTAATAACAATAGCGCCGTCTTCAATTTCAATATTTAATGTGTCGCCTTCCTGCCACCCAGTATGTTCTAAAACTTCAGGCGGAATTCGCATGATAACATTGTCTGGATCTCCAGGTATGTCTTCAAATATTTCTTCTACTTTAAATGTTAATTTATCCATGATAGTATTTACTCTTAATTTTGGTCATCATTGTAAGGAACTGGTCTCCAGCCCAACCGGTTTAGATCCAATTCAATTTCTTCAGTTACTTGACCTTCTGGCACATAGGTACGGCCATCTTCGTCAAGATCTGGCTTTTTGTCACTTAATCCATAACCGGTATCTTGGCTTCCAATACCGCTACAGTACCAATCGATATAATCACCTTGTTCACGCATATCAGCAATTATACCACCAGCATGGCGCCAAGAGCAACTCCAAGTTTCACCTTTCATTTCTTGCCAAAACTCACGGCTTTGCCAAGTCATATTGCACATGGCCGCATATAAGTTTTGAGCATACACATCACTGGCTTTAACTTTGTCACAAAGTTCTTTACTACTACGCAGATCGTATTCCATATTGTTCTTTTGCCAAGCAGGATCTTTTAGATTTTCTTCGTCTTGTTCACGCCAAGTTTTATACATAGCGGTATAGGCAGGATTAGGCTCTTTGCCTTCTTTCTCAAGGCGTTTGATATACCCTTCTTTTTGAAAGGTATGGCGTTCTGGACTACTTGCTACTTTTTTAGAAATTGGGTTTGTTGGCATGAAAATTACCTTGTAGGCAATGACGGACTTCGTGTCCAATGGTATGGAAATTGGCAGTAAGTTCTGTAATAATTAAACATTCATTATGACTATCACTCCAAAAACTGCATGAGTCTACTTTGAATGTGTATGGAGCATAACCTCTACGACGAGTTTCTGCATTACAAGCCTGCTGAACATCGGCCGCCTGCCTAAATGACAGCGTCATGTTATTTGAAATATTATGAGTCATGTCAAACTCTTCTTTAGGATTTTCATAATACGCAAATGCGTTAGCAGATAACAATGCCAATACCAATAGTGCTTTTTTCATTTGATGCCTTTCTGTGCCTGTGTTATAAATGGTGTAGACGGTAGGATTCGAACCTACAAAGTCGCTCAATGAGCTAGACCCATTCCCAGCAAGCCGGAGGTTTACCAGTTACACTCACGTCTACCATTTAATTATAATGTCTTTTGTAAATACTGTCAATGCAATTTTCTACCATACCTTTCGAAAAAATTACACATTTTGGACAGCAAACTATGCTGGATCGTCCATTATTTAACATAAGTTGGATTTTGGGAAGATTTTGTAATTATAAATGTAGTTATTGTTGGCCCTATGCTAGGACTGACAAACCAGATCACCAACCGCTTGAAGTGTATAAAACCACTGTAGACGAGATTAAGCGTCAAGCACGAGCCAACGGGTTTAACCAGTTCCATTGGTCGTTCAGCGGCGGTGAACCAACTGCTTACAAGTACTTACTTGATTTAATTAAACATTTGGACGACGGTGTCCAAACTCCATACCAAACTGTGCATATGACTACCAACTTGAGTCCTAGTTTGACATGGTGGCGCAGTTGGCACTATGCAACCGAACTACTGCAGCGTAGAAGTATTACAGCTAGCTTTCACGCAGAGCATGCCAAGGAATCAGAATTTGGAGACAAGTGCTTACAGCTAATGTACGATTTGGTTCATGTTACTATTAATCAAGTTATGGTTCCTGAGAAGTTTTATGAAACACTGGAACGTTGTGAACGTTTTAGGTCTCGTGGAATAAATGTAACACTTAAACCGCAGAGTAATGAAAGTGCTACTGCGGTAGTGGATGGATATACACAAGACATGATAGATATAATGAAAAATGATTTTGAGCAACAAGAAGGATATCAAATTAGATTAACCGACGGTGAACAAGATTATTACATTGATCAGGCAGAACGTTTTAATGCTTTAGGATTCAATCAATTTGCCGGTTGGTCTTGCAATAGCGGATATCAAAGTGTTATAATAAGAGGTAATGAGGTCAAGCGAGCATATAGTTGTAAAGAAGAATCGTTAGGTACAATTGAAAATTTTACTTTGTTTTCTGCACCTAAAATTTGTGTAACAGATAGATGTGTAAGTAGTGCAGATAGTAAGATACCAAAAAATAAAATATGAACATTGTTAGTGTTGAAAATAATTGGAATGCAAATACCCTAAAGATTCATATTAATCTCGGTAATATTTGTAATTATCAATGCTCTTACTGTTGGCCTGAAAGTCATGCAGGTACCGACTATTGGCCCGATTTAGAATTAATTAAGATTAATACCGCACATTTGATTAGATATTATATAGAACATTCAAATAAGGAGATATTTGATATTCACTTCGAAGGTGGCGAGCCTACTCACTGGCCAAAATTAATTGATTATGTAAAGTTCTTAAAAGACAATTTTAATTGTTTAATATCTATGCATTCTAATGGATCTAAAAAACTTGAATACTGGGAAGACATAGCTCCTTATTTTGACAGTATAACTTTAAGTGGTCATAACGAATTTATGGATAAAACAAAATTCAGAGATGTATGTGATTTGTTATATGAACATAATGTATTAGTATCTGTCAACATGATGATGAATCCTCCAGCATGGAACGAATGCATGGACATTGTTAGTTTTTTAAAAAAAAGCAAACATCAATGGGTCATTAGGTACAGAGAAGTGTTAGGGGCAAATGTACAATACACTACTGATCAGATAGAAATTTTAAAAAAACAAAAAGCTAGAAGTTCAAATATTTTTTGGTTTTTGAAAAATAACAAATACTACAATAGTAGAGTTAAAGTTACTGACAGTAATGGCAAAATACATAAGTTCAAAGATAACGAATTAGTTCTTAAACGTTTAAATCAATTTAATGGTTGGATGTGTAGTTTAGGAGTTGATTGGTTACATATAAATCGGTCAGGTTCCATTACTGGAGTATGCGGCCAACCTACACTCACACCAATGTTAAATTTTTATTCTACTAATTTTAAACAAGAATTTACTCCCGAGATAAATTATACGCTCTGTACAAAAGAAAGTTGTTGGTGCGGAACCGAAGTTAATATGAAAAAATTTAAGTATAATACAAAAGTAATTCCGATATTAAATGTATAAATTAAAAAAAATACAAAATGTACACGTAGAATTAACTAGCAAGTGTCAAGCACGTTGCCCTATGTGTCCACGACGGATTAATGGAGGTCCTATAAATCCATTATTTGATCCGACAGAAATATCTTTACCTGTATTCAAAGAGTGGTTTTCTCGGGAATTTATTAAACAATTGAATAGTATTTTATTGTGTGGGAACTTGGGCGATCCTATAATAGCACAAGATTGTTTGGAAATAATTCAATACTTGAGAGAGATACATCCTTTGATAAAAATAAGTATGCATACCAATGGTAGTGCAAGATCTGAAAGCTGGTGGCGTGAACTAGCAAAAACTAATGTTAAAGTTACTTTTGGAATTGATGGAGATTTTGATACGCACGGTCTTTATAGAATAGGAACAGATTATTCTAAAATAATAGAAAATGCAAAATCATTTATCGATGCAGGAGGTAATGCAGAATGGCACATGCTAGTGTTTAAGCACAATGAGCACCAAATAGAATCATGTCGTACTAAAAGTGAAGAGTTAGGATTTAAAAAATTTACAATTAAGCATACTACTAGATTCGTAGACGGAAAATTCAATGTTCTCGACGACTCCGGTAAAACTGTTAACATATTGTATCCTACTGATCAAAGTGTTTTTATGTCGTCTTTAGTACAGGAAAATGCATCTTGTAATACTATTGATTGTAAAGCATTAAAACATAATCAACTTTACATTTCTGCTACTGGATCAGTCAGTCCATGCTGCTGGTTAGATTTAACATGGCAGCTTGCTAAACATCCTAACAGAATAGACTATATGGATCAAATAGGAGAATTTCCTAATTTACATATAACCACACTAGATGATATTTTTGAATCAAATTATTTTAACAAAATAGAAAGCACTTGGTCCAAAACACCATTGATGGAATGTTCTAAACAATGTGGCAAATTTGACAAAATGGGAGGCCAATTTGTTAATTGATACAGAACATCTGCACTACTGGATGCAAGCCATACGTAACAGTGAAAACCCTTTAAGAACTATGGATGCCTTTTGGTCTGGTCAACTCAAAAGTAAAGAATGGTTAATTGAATCTTTGGCTATGCATAGTTCTATTAAAGACGGCCCGTATTCTATAGACATACACGGTGGATGGGTAGGTGTATTAGCTAGTATGCTATTTCAAAGTACATTACCAATTAAACATATTCGAAGTATAGACATTGATCACACTTGCAAAGAGATTGCAACTATGATGAATAAGGGAGAAGAGATTGCCGGCAAGTTTCGTGCTGTAACAGCAGACATGTGCACTATCCGCAGCGATGCAGACATTATTATTAACACTAGTTGTGAACATATTACACAAGATCAGTATGAGTTGTGGTTAAGTGGTCACCCGCAAGATAGCCTAATTGTATTACAAAGCAATAACTATAATATACCTGAACATATCAGAATTGCTAATAGTTTAGATGAATTCAAAGAACAAAGTCAACTCGATGTGATTTATGCTAGCGAGCTACAACTACCGCTATATACACGTTATATGATTGTAGGAAAAAAATGAATCACGCATTATTCTTTAGCTTAACAGGCAAACGTTGGGAACGAGCATTGTGGCCGCATCGTGTGGCCACGTTCTTACGAATGAACGACTGGGATGCAGAAGTAGTTGATTTTACAGCATTTTGGCAATTAGAGGAATTACAAGAATTTGTACGTTCTCGAACTTCAGTCAATACTGTTATGTTTTGTTTTGGAACAGCATTTTTAAATCCGTGGAGTCCATACTTAAATGAATTCATAGCATGGCTTAAAAAAGAATATCCCGCAGTTCCTATTGTAGTAGGTGGCAACAATGCGTTAACTACTCCTGCCGAAGGAGTTGACTACTGGGTTGACAGTTACGGTGAAAATTCTATATTAGCATTATGCCAGCATCTTATTGGAACGCTAGGCGCACCTTTAATGACTGATCCCACATTCTTTGGTAGTAAGAAAGTTATCAGAGGTTTATATCACTACCCAAGTGCACCTTTAGACAGTTACTTAGTAGATTATGAGTTACGCGATTTTATGACTCCATGGGAATGCCCGCAAATTGAAACAGCACGTGGTTGTATGTTCAGTTGCTCCTACTGTAATTTTCCTATCATTGGACAAGCAAAAGATGTAAGTGTAAGCAAAGAAGAATTTAAAAGACAGCTACAACTAGGTTACGAAAAATGGGGAATAGTTAATTGGCGTGTGATGGACGAAACATTTAATGACCGCCCCGAGAAATTACAAAAGTATGCTGACGCAGTTGATGAGTTAGGATACAATCCTTGGATATGTGGATTTGCCCGAGGCGATTTAGTTGTTAAACATCGAGACTATTGGGACACGTATATTAGGCTAGGTTTCCTTGGACACAGTATGGGCATTGAAACATTTAACAAAGAAGCAGGTCGTCTTGTACGTAAAGGCATGGATCCTGATAAGTTACAAGAAGGTTTGTTAGACTTTCAAACATATACAGATATCCATGCTCCACGTCGTTACAGGGCAAATATACAAATGATTTGCGGTATACCTGGAGAAACTATTGAGTCTTGGCAACAATCTTTACAATGGCTAAACACTAAATGGACTAGACAAAGTGCTAGTGCACATATATTAGAAGTTCCAGATTATGATGAAACACTTACTAATCAAAGCAGATTTACCAAAGAACTTGTAAATAATGGATTGATTAAATTAGAAGCAAGACCGAATCCAGGATACGAAGTTAAAAAAGACGGTGCAGGAAATGTTATTTTTAATTCAACTACTCCTAGAGGCGGCGGAGTAGGTAGTACTAGAAACGATGTTGTTATTTGGAAACACAATACCATGGATTGGTATCAAGCAGAATCTCTTGTAAAAGATTTTTATTCTAATAATGGATTTAAAGGCTTAAGAGGATGTAATCCGTTTTTGTCTGATAGATTGTTTCCATACTACAAAACGAATCAGTATGAAGATGTATATGACTATAACTTATCTAAAATTGATACCGCAGATATTAAATTTAAAAATCTAGTACAATCTTATATAGATAAAAAACTAAGCTGGAGTAGTTATGATTAAAACTATAGGCTTCTTTGGAGATAGTTTTTGCACTAAGTTAAATAATCCGCATAGCATTGAAAATAATTATCAAACGTATATAGAAAAAACAAGAGATTTTTATAATGCTAAAATTGTTAATTTAGGATTTGGAGGATCCTCTGTCTGGGATTCATTACTAATACAATTACAACCATTAATAAATTCTCAATCGATTCCAGATGTCTGTGTTTTTGTATGGACTATTCCGGGCAGATTATTCGATCGTAAGGCAAGATGCATACATTCTAGTTCAGGGATACTTGGATATAAACCAGAAAAAGAAAAATGGTTTGCTAAAGAATATCCAGGTAAGCCTAATCCTTTTACAAAAGAATTATGGGAAGCCGCAAAACAATTTTATATGTACCTATATGATAGGGAAAAAGAAGAAATTGAACATAGAGCAATTTTAGAATATATCGATAATAACATACTTACAAAATTTCCACAAACAACAAAGATAATTCATTTTTGGTCGTTTGGTACTCCTAGTACATGGGACTTTAATGGATTTCATCCAAGTAATATTTCTTATACCTATAAATGGAAACATGGAGTAGAAATAAGGCCTGCTCTCATCAGTTTAAGTATTGCCGGTGATAAAAGTAGCACGTTTCATTATCCTAAAATGGATGATCGTCCTAACCACTTAGATGGTGATGAAAAAAATAATATTGTTTGCGATTGGATTAAAACAGCTATGAATAATTATCAAGACGGAGTAATATTAGATTATACTAATGTTATTAAGGAAATGTGGAATAATGACTGATAAAATAAAATCATATGTAAAAATTATTGAAGAAAAAACTGGAAGTCCTACTTTCTGCGCATTACCTTGGATACATTTAGCTACTCGCCCAAATGGAGATGCTAGATTATGTTGTGTTACTAATGCTAGCGGCGCCGCAACTGGAGAGCATGATGTAGGGCTGGTTAAAAAAGAAGATGGCGAGCCTGCTAATTTTGGTCGCGAAACACCATTAGAAGCATTTAATAATCAGTACATGCGAAGTGTAAGATTGACTATGTTAGAAGGTAAAATTCCGGCCAGCTGTACAAAGTGTTTCGAGGAAGAATCAAACGGAGTTGTAAGTAAAAGATTATGGGAAATGTATGAATGGAATCGTGACGGTTTAGATTTCAATAAACTCATTGCAGATACTGACTCTACTGGTTGTGTGCCTCCAGTAATTAGATATTTAGATTTAAGGCTAGGGCATACTTGTAATCTTAAATGTGTAATGTGTAGTCCGCATGATAGTAGTCGATGGCTCCAGGACTATGATAAGTTGATGGCTAAAGCTCAAAGTGTACAAGTTATTAAACAGGTAAAATTTGATAAAGAATATTTTAATAATACGTGGTACGAAAAACCAGAGTTCTGGGATGATGTATTTGAACAAATACCTAATATTACACAGCTATACTTTGCTGGCGGTGAACCATTGATGATCAAAGAACATCGCAGGTTCTTAGATGAAATTATCAAACGTGGATATGCTAAAAATATTAGCCTACGTTATAACAGCAATGGCATTTTTGTTAACGATGATATTATCAATATTTGGAAACAATTTAAACAAGTTCGTTACGCATTTAGCATAGATGCTCTTATGGAGAAAAATTATTACATTAGATATCCTAGCAAGTGGAAAGATATTGAACACAGTTTGTGGTTAATGGATAGTACACCTGATAATATACATTGTGCGATTGCCTGTGCTGTACAAGTGTTTAATGTAAAACATATTATTGATTTTTCTAAATGGAAAATTAGCCAAGGTTTTAAAAAGATAAACAAATTTCAAATAGACGGATATATTACTGGCGGCGGAATTATTAACCTTCATCTATTGTATATTCCTACTTTTCTTAGTGCCAGGATATTACCAAAAGAAGATAAAAAAGAGATTGTAAAGCAATTTGCTGATTTCAAACAATGGCTATGGGACAACTATACACAGAACGATAGCTTTTGGACAGATAACCCTTATGGATGGAAACGTTGGGAAGGTATTTTAAAATTTATTCAAGCAGAAGATCATACACACTTATTACCTGATTTTAAAGAGTATGTTGAGCACTTGGATGCTATAAGAGGATTAGATGCTAAGGAAGTGTTTCCTGAGTTGGCGCATATTTTGTAAGTGGAATGTCTGCCGCGCAGGTACAGAAATTCCGGTCACAAGTTACGGGTTCGCTAGGTGCAACGAAGCTATCTTCATATATGTTGCCTAGGCTACCACCGACTCTACAAGTCGCTCTGTGTACATCTCCGTCCCAATTTATCATTAGGCTTTCTATACCTGCGTTGCAAGTCCAACCTTTGTATTTGTTCATGTGTAGTTTAATTACATCGTTTGCGTGAATAATTCTTTCTTGGTCTTCGTTCTTCATCCAGTAAACACAATTACCTTCTACTGTTGCTTCTTGCTTTTTAATCCATACTAAATCGTCAGGATGATAACGCATATCATCAAATAAATCGTGATCGCCCTCGGTCCATCTTATACGTCTCAATGTAGCTGGAATATGATCAGTTAGGCATCTGGCAAACAATGTATATGCTGAGTTCATATGATCATGGTGGCACATAATTTGTGCTACAAGTCTAAGATTAGTACGGTCAGCAATTTTACTCATAGTGTTGTAAACACGTTGCCAGTCGTATTCTAAATGTAAACTAAACACATATTGATCTACAGGTAAGCTAGCATAAAATTCATAAGGTAGTGTGCCATTAGTTGTTACACTAATCCAACTAATACCTACATGATTGCAATACTTAATCAATTCTGCAAATTTAGGATGTACAGTAGGTTCACCGCCTGTGAAACTAAGACGTATGGGTTTACCTAATGCAACTAATTTATCTACAGTTGCTTTGAGTATTTCTATATCAGTGTGCGGACTAGAGTTGTCATGTATTTCACTAGGGCAGTAACTACAGTTGTAGTTACAACGTTTGCCAAGATTCCACTCTACTTTAATAGAGTTTTGATGCGGCCAACGACTTGTTACTTTAAGCATAGTGACTCTAACTTAGCATGTTTTATTAAGGTATCAAAAAACATGTCGCTATTAAAAAAATTAATTTTTTTAACTTTTGCATTATAACCTAACACTTCTTTGTTCCAAGCCAGTCTACAATAATGGTTAGGTACATACCAATCTCCGATATTAGGATGGGAATTTAAAAATGTGTCTGTAATTATAATTTCACCTAACAAATATAATCCTAAAGATAATTGATTTAAATTATCTAAAGGTACATCATACTTAGACCTTGTTGCCCAATTATATAAAAGTTTTTCAGGAACTTTTAAAAAAGGATAGTCTGCATTAAAGATCATAATTGTTTCTGAACTAATATCAGTTTGCAAATTTAGATCATCTAAATTATCGTCGGTCTCGACAATTTCATTCCATGATTTACCTAGTGTACCAAATCCTAGTAACAAATGTCCCCACTTGTTTTCGTTTATTAACCAAAGTTTATATTCTTCTTTAATTGGAATTTTAACATTGTCGGGATCTTTATAGAATTTTGTACTAGAATCGTATTCAGTTAAAAAGTTATTTTTAGATTCAATAGCGTGAATTAATAAGTTGATTTTTAGTTCGTCGTCGGACGATTTGTTTTTAGTCTGTTCTACAAAACTGTTATGTAGTGCATTTAATTGTTCTTGCAACACCGGCACTTCTAATGTGGGTCTATTTGTTTTTTTAAGTAATTCGTTTATTTCTTCAACTAATTTTTCTAAAGGTTTTCCGTGCACTATCCCCATATTAAATTTAGTAGAATCTTTATGTATATGTTGCCATATATGTTGTACTGGATTATCGTTTAAATGGTAATATAAGGATAGTGGTCCGTTATCAGTCTCGAGTATAATTTCGGCTGTATTAAAACCTTCTGAGTTATAAAACATTTCTTTAATTGTGTTAGACATAATTTTTAAATTCTGGATTGGTATCAAAGAAACTCTGACTTCTAGTTTGATCTAATGCTAAGTTAAAGTTTATGCAATCTTGCCATTTATTACTATGATCGGTAGCCCACATGAAATTAATAATGCCGTCTATTTGTTTAAGTGTAAGATCTAGCAACATAGGATGTTGTTTTACTAGTTTATAATCATCTATATACATTTTAGCAAAATTTAAATTAACAGTTGCTTGTTCTTTAAGATATTCAGGCAATACTTGTATCGATAACACATCCGGGTAGTTAACCATATTAGTGTAAAATACAATACCTAAATCATCTAAAAAATATTTAATCATTTTGTCAATAGTCATGATATTGCTAACTTGTACAGCAACAGCACCGACAACACGACTTACATTAGGTATTGTCTGTATTTCTCTAATATTTTTAACAACTTGATTCCAATCGCTGTTACCACGAATGTATTCGTAAACATCATCAATACCGTCAAGACTAACATTAACGGCAACACTTCTAAAATGCGGCCAATAGTCATGTACAGTCCTGCCTTTGCTAATTCCTAATGTTGTGCCATTTGTGGCATACTTAATCTCAATTTGATGACCGTAAGGTTTCAGCATATCGAGTATACGATAGTGCTGTGGATCCATCAAAGGTTCACCGCCGGCAAATTCTACTCGACGGAAATACGGTAAGTTCTTTTCTAAACTAGTCCACCAGTTGGGGTTATCTTCAAATTTATCCAATAGTGGTTTACGTTCAAGGTTGTGATCTGCAACTAAATTATAAATTACCTTGCCGGTATCTTTGTAGTATTCTTTTATCTCTGACCAATCATTCCAACTTGTACTATCACCCGGATGACACATACGGCATTTTAAATTACAGAGATTATTAAGTTTAAGTTCCATAGTAGGAATCTCAAACGGCATTTTATAATCTGCTCCTAATTTTTTTAATGCATTAGGATATAACTTAATACGAGCTTCTGGAATTTTATCAGTAATATGCCGTTGTCGTAGACTTTCAACACCTTGGTCTTCTAATTTAAAACAAGGTTCGCATTCAGGAGGTCTTTCTCCTTTTAACACCTGTTTACGTATTCTACGTATTGCCCTATTATTCCAAATTTCTTCTAGAGTATTATCCTGTATGAATCCAATAGGATGACTACGACAGCATACTTGTATAGCGCCATCTTCTCTAGTTGCCAATCCTGTAAAAGGATGCATGCAGAATGTTTTACTGGTTTGCGGCATATCTTATTAAGGGACTTAGTCCAACGGGTTGATTATTCTGTAAGGCTAGGTAAATGCTTTTTGTAGGAGTTAAATTAAAATCTTTACATATTTTGTAATATATATCACCATAGTTATTCCATAGGTAGTCGTAAGGCAACTTACGCAAAAAATATAAACCTATCATTACTGTTGCTCGTAAATTCATATTAAAATCATTCATAGTAGTGATAGCATCTGGATTTGAATTTTTAGTCCAACGTAATCCTACGCGATTCCACCCCAACCCTAACCCTTTAGACAAACTGATACCAATACTATGAATAGCAGGATGCCCGACATCGAAAACAATGTCCCTACAGCAAGTGTACCAAGCCCCATCAACGTGAACAGGTATTTTTTTCTCCAAGCACTCATCTAATATCTCCGTCATGTTTTCATGTATTGCTCCGGTACTAGGAAATGGCATAGCAATTACTAAAGGAACTTTTTCTTTTAATGATTTATATCTTGTTTCACAATTACCTAACCTATCGTGATATCGATAGTCTCCAACTAGTACCTGAGGTTGCCCTTGCATGTATATATTATCAATAAATTGTGTGCACCCGTTTATAATATCAACCCTGCTAAAAGAGTCAAATCCTGATAATGAGTTTAGTTTGCTACCAAATATCCAAGCAGTCATTTCTTGTTTAAAATTAGTATAAACTTGATTTGAAATATCTTTGTCTATTTTTCCAGTCAATACATCTTGTATTAGTTGCTCAATGAATAGATCTACTAGAGGTTGCGGCCTCTCGGTTTCTAACCATTTTATGTCGTAGCTATCCGCTCGTTTAATTCTATCCATGTTTTATTTACGTAATAATACTAGCACATAAATATTTCTATGCTAACTCCTACCAATTATACAATAGATACAAAACTATTTCAAGAGGCTTGTCTCCAATTACCTCAATCAGGCATGAAAACAACTATCAACCAACCTACCGGCAATTTCTTTTATGATCCGTGGATTTTAAAGGAAGAGTATAAAGGTACAGTTTGGGAAACACTATATAACTCATTACCCGAATCTAAGGGAGAAGCTCGAATCATAATTTTGGATCCGGCACAATGCTATCAAAGCCATGCTGATATTGATGATAGATATCATCTTAACATACTAGGTGAAGAATGTTTTTTAATTGATCTTGTACATAAAAAAATGCACAAGTTAGAACAAAATGGAATTTGGTATAGCATGGATACTAGTTGTATTCACAGTGCCGCAAACTTTGGCCGGAGTGCTAGGGTACAATTAGTTATTAGACACTTATTAAAAACCAATAAATTAATAATCCCTATACCAATAACAATAACTACAACATTGGGTAGTTTAGACCATGCTAGGTTTGTATTTGACAACACAATAAGTCCTTGGCTTAATTCAGCAAACAAGCATGAGTTCATAAATGATTTTTCTTATACCCCTGAAAGAGTAAAGTTTAATATAGAATACAATAAAATTGATAGTTTAAAACAAATGTTACCAAAAGAATTTAAAATAGTATGATTACTACAGATTGGAATTACCTTTATAAAATTGATTATTTTGACCGTACTGAATGTACTACTAACTTACTGTATACTCCTCGAATAAATCCTGAACGAAATGTGTTATGCATGACGTATGATGAAACAGAAAAGTATCAAAAATCTAGCACTGGTCTTACGAAGGATCTTGTAAATTTTTTCTTTGAACGAGAATTGCGATATTTGGAAATATTTCAAGATCGGACTTGGGCTCCAAAGATTTTAGAAGTTGATAAAGAAACTAGATCCGTATTCATAGAATTTAGTAATGAAACGTTTAATCATATTATTATGAATCCTAGTCGCAATCTAGATGAAGAATGCCCAGACTGGAAAGAACAAATCTGGAATATAATCAAAGATATTGATAGTTCAGGATATTATAAACTAGCATTGTATCCACATTGTTTTTTCTTAGACAGTAATAAACAAGTTAAGACTATAGATTTTTATTCAATTATAGAAAAAAATAACTGCATGCTAGAGCGTAGTAAAATAGAAGGAATGATTGGTAAAGACTCAACGGGTCGTTTTGATGATTCTACAATAGATGGTATGGTAGATTTTAGCGTGTTTTTTAAAAAAACTATGATGGTTCATTTGGATAAAAGATGGCCGGACAATCCGTTTCCAAAATTTTATTTGGACTTAGATAACGGTTGAAGGATCAAAAATTGCATAATCCGACTTCTTACTTTGATACTAATCTTTTAAATTTAAAAAATTCAGTATTTCTTAATTCTTACCATAGGGTTGATTGGAATAAAGTTATTAAAGAATTGCCCAGAGATGGTGTAGAAATAACTACCGATCCTTCTAAATGGAACATGGATAATCCTGAGTATGCTAAAATTTATAGATTGTGGACCGAATCTAATTTTAATATTAGTGCTGTTAAATGGATTAATTACTATCCAGGTAAACATTTTCCTGAACAACTAGTTAATGACATTGCCAGATATCTAAGAGTGAATGTACATCGTGCGTGGATTAGTCGAATAGATCCTGGATATTTTGCTCCGTGGCATTGGGATGCCGATGACAATGCTGCTGAATATTTGACTAAAGGTATACCTAAACGTTATAGTATTATACTATGTCCTCCTACACATGGACACATTTTTATTATTAATAACGATTACATATACAATGTTCCACAAGGTTCAATTTTTAAGTGGAATAATTATCAAGATTGGCACAGTGGAATAAACGCAGGAATGACTCCAAAATACATGCTCCACTTATTAGCATATTAATCATACATTGTTATTTGTAAGGTGTATCGAGTAGTATACCCTATATTAGCTGGTCCGTGTACGATCATAGGATCGCTCCATTCAAACAAGTCACCAGCTTTATAGTTTGCAGCTATTTTATCATCATATACAAATATATGCCCAGGTTCCCAATCTTGTAAAAACATTGTATAACGTACAGGATTTTTAACTTCTGTTAGTTGGGGATCGATATGCATTGCTTGAAACTCTCCTGGATATAACATTACAAACCACCAATTAATATTAGTTCGTTTTTCAGGTACATCAGGTAATATAAATTTAAAATCTTGCATCTCTTTTGATTTAGGATTCATCTGATGAAAGAAAAACTTATTATTAGAATATCCTGGACGAGCCATTTCTGTAAACTTTTCTAATATAGGATTGCCCGTCCACCTATCAGGTTGCCATACAGGAGTGCTATCACCTTGACACGAAACAAGGTGCTCTATTATTTTCTGTTCCTGTATCCAGGATTTATAATTTCCTATATACTTCATTTAAATTTAATTAATATTTGTTCTAAATGTTCGATAGGGGAATTAGTTTCTAAAAATACCAAATCACTAGTTCCGTCATTTCTAATTTCTGTATCAACATCCAATGTATTCAAATAGACTGATCCAGGTACTAGTAAAACTTTTGTAACAGGATCAGTATGAGAAATTAGCCAGGATTGTTCGTTAGAAATTATAGGCATATATATTCTAAAATGCGGAGGAGGTGTTGATAAAAATTTACCCAAGTAATCTCCAGATGGATATACAAACACAAAAGAACGATATGGTTGTTCAACAGCATCTAACATACTTTTTGCCCACCCAAATACTAATTTAGTATTCTTGAAATATTGAGGACCTTCATTGTGCGGATCTAAATCGCAATGGTAAGGAAATGAAAGATCGCTATAAATTGTCTGCAACCCCCACCCGTGCATAGCATCTAATTTATTTTTAGGATCTATAACATTTGGATTGTTATGATCTTGTGTATAGTACCAATGTAAATCATCATGTTGCGATAATAAAGTTTTATAATAATCAATGGCGTGTTCTACATTGAAATTAAGTTTAGTTAATGTAATGATCATATCTAATTTATTTTTTAATATATGTGCTAAAGTGAAAAGTTAGTCTAGTAGTATTTCCTATGTTGCAAGCACAATGAATTGCTTGAGGGTCTGTATAACAATAGATATCTCCCTTTTCATAGTTAACTAATACTTGATCTTCGTACATAAAAATATGACCAGGCTCCCAATCTTGTAAGGCCATCCAGTACCTTTTAACATCATATAAATTAGGATCGTAGGTATGCGGATCTCTATGTATAGGCATAAAGTTTCCCGGATTCATTTTTATAGCCCACCACAAATATTTGCGATTGTCTTCAAATGGTATTTTGACATCAAACGGAAATGTATCTGGTTCGTATATATACCAATATACTTGGCTAAGATCATAACCGTGTTCTTTAGCTTTTCTAAATTCTTCCGAGTCAGGGTTTCGGCCGCCACCTGGTCTTGGAGTACCGTTGTTGGCCAACATATAATCTATATACTCTTGTCGTACCCAGTCTGAATAATTACCGATATATTCCATTAATAACTCTCTATGTGATCAATACCTAGTTGTTTACGGAATGCGTCTGTGAACTTACCATCAATACGTAGTCCGTAACTTTGTTCCATAATACGTTCACCACCATGCCAGTCGACATCATTCCACCATGCGGCACGAGTGTTAAGATATGTTTTATCTTTAGTTTCAGGATCCCACAAATAAAATGCTTTCTTTGTGTTAGGGCGTATGTGTATAAATTCATTGCGATGTGGCTTAACAACGTCAATGCCGTTTTTAGCATCTAAGTCTCTATGTTCAAATGGTATACCATCTGCTTCACAATGAAAGAATATAACACGCCCAATCTCTTCAAACACTGTACCTACTAGGCTTTCAACCCATTTAACAGTTTCAGGAAAGTATTCAGCTTCAGAAGTTAGTTTGCGTGGAGCAGTTCTATCATCCCAAGAACCTTCTTCCCACAAGTAGTAGTAAATGTATGGATCATATGCGCCCATGGCCATCTTTAGATAACGTGTGAATATATTGCGTTCTTGAAAGTTTTTAAAATCCTTAGGCATTAATGCTAGACCTGCTTGTTTAATAGGACTGTCGTTAGGCAAATCTAAAAACTCACTCATGGCTTTGTATATAGGCTTCCAATGCGGAACATAACTCATGTTGTCGAATGTAAATCCAGGAGCCATCCACGTACCTTCTTTAGCATATGGTCGAGCTAGAGCAAACCCTGATAATATTTCAGGCTGTAGTTGATCAAACTTATTCATATCTAAATATGGAGACATGTCTAAATATGTTTGATTATTAATTCCTTTTATGGCCATAATTATCTATGTACTCCTGTGGTATTGTATCGTATAGAGGTAAACCTTTGTTTAATGCGCCATCTCTTAAAATAACTTGATGCACTAATGGACTTGGCGGCTTGCCTGGCAAAATATCTGCTATTGCTTCTGTTTGTATTTCTCTTAAGTCTAGTGTTTTAACATCAGGCCATTGAATAATTTTAATTAGCAATCCGTTAATTATAACAGGATAATGAGCCCTATTACCGCTAGCAGGATCTTCTTTATAATCCCAACCTTTTCTTTTGCTAATTTCTTTAGTTGCGTTAATTAAATCACTTAAAAATATTTTAGGGGATCCTGGATATCTACCAATGTCTGCTCCGCACCTAACTCGATATTGTTCACAAATATCTGTACCAAATTGTTGTATTTCTTCTAAACAATATTCTAATTGGCCTAGATCTTCTAAAGTATAACTTATATTCTTTATTCTTAGCCCAGCAGATTTAGCATTTTTAATTCCTTCCATTTGTTTACGACGAACAACATGTCCTTGATAGTCTGGATGATTAAGACCTACAGTCCACATTAAATTTTTAAAATTGCTAAATCGACTAGTGTATTCATTATCTGTTAAATTAACACCATTTGTTAATATCATGATGCCACGCGGTTTTCCAGATAATGATTGTATAGCCGAAATTAGTTCAGGAAGATCTTTACGCACAGTAGGCTCTGCTCCTACTAGTGCTACTGGATATCCGTCATCGGGCCATGCACTAATCAAATTTAATAGATCATCGATACTAGGATCTTTACTGTCAGCGTCTGGCATTTGATAACAATGCGGACATTTTAAATTGCAACGATTAGTAACTTCTACAAAATAACTTTTTAAAGCATGCCTATTGTAGATGTAATTAAGATAAAATTCTCCATTAGGCTCTACTAAATGTTCGCTTTCTCCGTGCCACTTACATTTTTTCCATAACCATATTTGTCCATCACGTTCAAATCTAATAGCCGGAATGTGTCTGTAACAATGCTCACACAGAGATAATGTATCTTCTAATTTATTCATGTCTATATTTTTCAGGTACTGTATCATACAGCATCAGTCCTTTATTTACAGCTTGATCTCTAAGGATGACTTGATGTAACAACGGGCTCATGGGTTTTCCTGGAACAATACTTGCCCAGGACTCACTTTGTACTTCTTCCAAATCGATTGTACGTACATCGCACCATTTAATGAATTTATGGTCAACACCATTTATGCTAACAGCATAGTGTGTCCTATTTCCTGTTCGATTGTTTGGCTCCCATGACCAATTATTATCTAGACAAAATTGTTGAGCAACCTTAACTAAATCTGACAAATACAATTCATTAAACTCGCCTTCAGGAACTCGACCAATATTTACACCCACTTGTATTCGAGCATTAGAGCAAACTCCTCGTTGAGCAAAGTCTTGCATTTCTTCTAGTACATCTTTTAACTGTGCAAGGTTGGCCAATGTATAAGTTAATGTCTTAACTTCTAATCCTAGTTTGACACAATTTTCTAATCCCTTCATTTGCTTGACTCGAATATTGCCGCCGTTGTAGTCTGGATGGTTCAAACCAAATGTCCATTTTAAATTCGGTATACCTTGAAAGCGTTTTACATAATCCCATTTGGCAAGATATACTCCGTTTGTTACTACAATGATTGTTCTAGGTTTTCCAGGCAATGCTAGAATTGCTTTGATCAACTCTGGTAAGTCTTTACGCACAGTAGGCTCTGCTCCTACTAAACTTATTGCTAGTCCGTTGTCTGGCCAGGATTGTATTTCACTTAGTAAATAATCTATACTAGGATCTTTACTTTTATTGTCGGGCATTTGATAACAATGCGGACAATCTAAATTACAACGATTGGTAATATCTAACCAGTAAGAATTTGGTTTACGTTTTTGATACTCTTGGCTTTTGTAAAAATCTGTGTTAATATCTAGTATAGCTTCTTGATATCCATGTTTAGGGCAAGTTTTGCCAAGCATCATCCGACCATCTTTTTCGAATCTTGTTGCTGGGATGTGGCGATAACAATGTTCGCATAATGATATTGTATGTTCTGGCATAATATTTTCTTGACTATTCTTCATAGTTTTGATCTGGATAATCAATGGCCGCTCTGTGTAGCACTCTGTTTTCTAAAGAAACAAATTTCCATCTCTTATGCACACCTAACCACTGATCGCTTATTACGATGTCTCCGTCGTCCCAGTCGTGATGGTATATGTATTTTTCTTGCAATACATGATTCCTTAAAGGTTCTATAATTTCTTGAGATTCATTTCTTGTTAATCCTTCAAAATAATCTATATTATATACTGGAAAATATAATCCCGTTTGACCTGCATTGTTAGTATAAACAAAATCAAATGCATGTCTATTATTGACCCATGATTCAGGTCGATGACCATCTGCCATCAAAGGCTCTTTAACAATCAATTTTAATTTTTTTAATTTTTCTTTTGTAGTGTTATCTAAATCATTATAGGCAAGTATATTGTTATTCCACGATGTTCTAGAATCAGCTGTTCCTTTAACACCGTAAAGCCATATAATAGGACTACGTGTTGGATCCCATGGCAAATTATTATGCCAATCAAAATCTCCTATCTTCGCTCCTATTCCGGTTTCTCCGTGCTCGTTTAACTCAGCTGTTACACGACAAATTATTCCTTCTGGATCTACAGCACAATGTTTGAATTTAAAATCAGAAGGTTTAAACAGAGGTTTGGGATTCTTAAACATTTTTAAGATCTTTAACTCATTTTCTAAAGATAGATTTTGTTTTTTTGCAACTACACAAGTATATTTTGCTACTAATTTTGATAATTGATTTACATCATCTTGAGTAAGAAAATTAAAATCAACGTCATCTAATATAACAGTCCAATTATTTTTGTGTAAGTGGTAATTCATTGCTGTTCCTTTTTTATACTTATCGTTTTATTTTTTTGAAAATTTTAATTGTGGTAAATATTCAATGGATTTTAAAAACCTTGTTGCCGCAGAACTAAAATTAGACATAGATTATGATAAACTGGCAGAAGAACTTTTGCCTTTAAAAAAGTCTCCAAAATGTCTTCCATTTACACATACCGATGATTACGGAAATGTAGGATATGTTTATTCATTATTTTTAAGATCTAACCCAACTATTGAAAGCTACAATTTTAGAAAAGTTAAATCTGCAGATTTAAACAAATGGAATTGGGATAATGACCTGGATATACCATATACTAAATCAGTTGTTAGTAATTTGCCGTTTAATAAATTAGGAGCTATTAGAGTAATTTATTTTTCCGAAGCACCTGCTCCTCCTCACACAGATTGGGATGACTCAACAGATATAGAAAACTCTCTAGGTTTGAGTATTATTCCATTGACCGGAAATACTTTTTGTAAGGTATGGGACGAATCAAACCAAACCCATAGAATAATTTCAGGCAACGCAATGTTATTAAACGATGCATTTAAACATGAAGTTCCTAAGTCATCGGGGATGCGAATTACAATGCGTATATTTGGAACGATAGATTATGAGTGGTTCGTAGATAAGATAGTTGCTGAATCGTGTTATTATTCGATGTAGTCTTAATTTCCTACACTTATTTTATTTGTTGCTAATTATTATACTATGAAATATTATTACAATAACGTACCAGGACAAGGCTTATGCCGAAATAATTTAATATATACAAGCCTCATAAGTGAAGATAAAAAATTATTTTGTAAATGGTATCATAATGATACTGAATATCATAAGGGCAAAAATCAAGTAGTAGATCCTGACAAGATGGAGGAAAAATGGATACGTGAAGTAAACTATATAACCCAAATGCGTAATGCTTATCCGGATCTAGTTCCAACAATTACAAATATTGATTTAAAGTCTCGTAAGTTATTTTTTGAAATCGATGGTCCTGATTTTTGGGAACAAGCAGGATGCGATCAAGCAAACTATGATTTAGTTGTTCCCGACTGGCAAGAACAAATGATTGAGATTATTAAAACTCACAAGCGTATGGGTTGGCACAAGTATAGTATGCATCCTAGTAGTTACTTTGTTGTTGGCGGCAGATTAAGAAGTATTAATTATTTTTTTACCTATCGGGATACTGAACCTAATATTAGTATTAAGGATGTCGAAAGCCATATCTATACAACACGACAAGATGAAATGCGTAAGCACTTAGACGCATTAGGGATTAAATGGGATGAACCGCAGCCTTGGGCTGTTATGGATCAATTGTGTTGGGAAAGTTTTAGAACTAATTATCCTGATGAATTTATTGAAAGAGTTAAATGTTTACTATAATACCTTGGTCGGAAGATTTGAATCTTACTGAATTTTATGCTACAGCAGAAGCAAAAGGATTTACGAATAATTCTAGTCAAAAAATGCTAGTAGACAGTCTTGCCAAAGAAAAACATTGGGCTGTATGGATTCTATATTACCATGATAAAGCAGTTGGAAGTGTAGCTGCGCATAGTTTTCCTGAAATGGGAGAAGATGCTTATCGAATTGCAGCACGTACTTGTGTTTTTTCAGATCATATCCCGATTCCAAGTATAAGAACTCGTAATCAAATAATCACCCATCAGCATGTAACTAGTCAGTTTTTAATACCTACTTGTATTGAATGGAGCCCGCCTTGGGCTAATCTGTATATTACTAGTAATGAAAGTAGTGTAGGTACACAACGACTAGTTCATAATATATTCGGGCCTGCTATGGAAGCTACAGGACAGATGAAACGTATTAAAGAATTAGACTACAGGGGTAATAGACAGACTGTCTGGGAATTGTATGCTGATAAATTTTTAAAAGAATTAGAAAAAAATCCCAGATGGGATTACTTATAATCTTGATCGGGGAAATCAAATACAGCACGATGTACCATACGTTTTTCAATCCCTTCAAATTTCCAACGCTTGTGTATACCTAGCCATTGTTCGCTAATAACTAAATCACCATCTTGCCAATCATGATGATAACAATATTTTTCTTGTATTGTAAATTCTGCTAACGGCTTAATAATAGCTTGACTTTCTGCAGGAGTCATTCCTACAAAACTTTCTATTTGTAGGAAAGGAAAAAACAATCCAGTTTTTCCAGCAATGTTTGTGTAAACGACATCTGGATTATACCCGTCAACTACCATCCCAGTTGTACCTGCTTTATGTACTGCATGGTCTATACCTTTCTTGGCACGTATCTTTAGCGTGGATAAAAAATCTTTTTGTGTTTGATCTAAATCATTATATGATAAGATGTTATTATTCCAACTTGTTCGAGATCCTGCGGTTCCTCTAACTCCGTATAGCCACACAATTGGCTTACGATCTTTTCGATAAGGATGATTGCAGTGCCAAGTCATTTCATCAATGTAACCTGCAATTCCTGGTGTACCATGTTCATTTTTTTCGCCAGTTACTCTTGTTATTACTCCGCCAGAGTTTTCCACATACCATTGCTTGTATCGTTCTTCGGATACATGTTCTTCAACAAATACTTCTGGATTTTTAAACATGTTAATAACATGCATTTCTTCTTCAACTGTCAAGAATTGATTTCTAATTACAACACATGTGTTTGAAGCAATCAATCTGGCTAATTGATTTACTTCATCTTGTGTTATAGTTTTTAAGTCGACATCGGCTAACACCGTCCAGCCATTCTCGTGTATAGAATAATTCATAAATGATCCTTTCATTTATATATCATTCGTTATCTTTTGAGATTTTAAAACTGAAATATTATCAAATAGAATTAACCAATATACCAAGTTGTTCCGTCGGTCCAGACTGGAACATTGTATGTTCCACCACTAGTGTACGTAGAACCAAATGTATTTGTTGTAGCATCGGATACAAATGCCCTAGCACCTTTTCCTACAATACTAGCACTTGGTAATGGATGTGATGGACTTGAATATACAGTTGTGCTAGATATTGGACAACTTAATACTCCTGATATACCAGTAAATGTTACAAAATTAAAACCACTGTTGTTATTCGGGACACCTATTTTAAATACTCCTCCAGGAGTACTATTAGTCATTGTAGCGCCTGAATCCCACGAAGAAATTAAAGCTGTCGAAACTGTATTTTTGTTTGGAGATCCTGTAACGAATCCTCTAAATGAAAGAACAAATAACTGATCGCCAGGCCCTGTAATTACAGGACTAGACAATGTTCCTTTAGACGAAGAAAATGCCACTGTAGGAATGCCACCATTCACACCAGTTGTAATACCAGTTACATTTAAAGTACTTACATTACTGCTTGATAATGCTAAACTGCTATTTCCAGAAATAGTTAACCCGGACGAGTATAATGAACCGTTTGTTCCAATATTACCAGTTGCGCCAATGTTGCCAGAGATAGTAATATTACCAGTTCCAATAATATTATGACTATTAAGATTTAAAGTGCCACCAAGGCTTGGAGCAGCATCTGCTTCGACAATAGTATTAGATCCAGAAACTTTAAGTGTTTGTGTTACGTGATCGAATATTAACCCAGTACCGGCTGCAGAAGATAGTACATTTACACCTCCAGAACTTGCTCCATCACCTATGAAAAGTTTTTGAGTATCTGTTGTATAAGCTAATTCTCCCTGATCGAGTAGGGTTGTTTGTCTTTGGGCGTCTGTTCCGCGTCTAATACGTAGCGACATGGGCTATCTCCGTTATTCTATAGTGTATTTATTCAATAGAGATAGAAGCGTTAGCCAAAAAAATAGGGCCCTGAGGCCCTATTTAAGTGCTACTATATTACATAGTAGGACCATTTCCGTTCCTAAATCCTACGCTTCCACCTTCTGTTTCAATGTTACGGATAACATCTTCAAACAAGATAGGTGCAAAGTCTGGTGTTTGTTCTACGCAAACGCAATGATAGCGAACATCGTTTTCATCGCTGTATAAAACTTCACCAGTTCTAGCATCAACTCCACGGGCTTTTTTAACACGATTTGCGTGTAAGTGTCCGTGAATGTTAACACCAAAACGTCCAAGACTTTCTGCGTGAACAGGAATATGGCTAAGGATCATACCGTTCATAACGTGATA
>Ga0208739_1000097_pt1 | contig 32948 bp, 46 predicted proteins | sample CryBogCBE27Jul09_FD_184566 | JGI IMG/M metagenome (GOLD analysis project Ga0208739, IMG submission 184566) | Freshwater microbial communities from Crystal Bog, Wisconsin, USA - CBE27Jul09 (SPAdes) (version 2) | ecosystem: Environmental > Aquatic > Freshwater > Lake | place: Crystal Bog... | reverse complement strand
ACCCCACTATTAACAGCCATATCAAAAGTGGCATAGTCAATGCCAAGAGGAAGTGAGTCGCCACTGATCTTATCCCAATAATTAGCCTTGTACAAAGGAGCCACGTCCTGCGGCCCCAAAGCCCTCATTTCAGCTTCAGTAACAGGATGACCAATATATTCTTCCCAAACTTTTTGGGTAACGCCAAGATTTGTCCGACCGCCGGGGTCTTTTGGATTGTCGCTGTATCCGCCCTCTGACTTAAGCACGAGGGCGAGGCATTGCTCAAAATTGTCTTTCACTGGTTATTCCTTTGGGGCGGGAGAATGCTGGTGTGAGGAGCCAAAGTAATAAGAAAGCACCAACGTCAACGCGGCATCCAAGGTTCCAAGAACCCGCGCAATCAATTCACGCATAACGTCAGGAATGGTGCTGTTTAGCAGATGCCATTGGATAAATACCCACGCGCAAATAACCACAATAGCAAGAATGCGAGGTGTCCAATCATGGGTCTGAATAGCCATTTGACGGGCTGAGTTACGGTCATCTGCCGCAATTCGCTCCAAATCAATGTCCAAAGACTTCATCTGAGTTTTAAAATCAGCATCAATCTTTTTAAGGGCTGCCAATTGGTCTCCCGTTGGGTTAGCTAAAGCAGCTTGAATGTCTTCTTCCGTACCGTCCTCATGACCAAACAAGGCACCCGACAATGCTTTTACAGCAAGACCAGCCACTGGTCCGCCAAGGGCCGTCGCAATAGTAGGGGCAACTGAACCAATCAATGGTCCAAAAGTTTTAAGAATGTCCATGTTATTTCACCGTTACCATAAGATATAAACCAATTGCACCAATGCCTAATACCAGAAAACCCACAATACTGCTAACCATAATCAAATCCTTGCGGTTTTCCTCTTGCTCTTTAAGGGCGGCGGCAGCTTGACGAGCGGCCTCCTTGCGCATTTCAATGATTTCCCGTTGTATTGCATCCCAAGCTGGGCGGCCATATTGCCCAATAAACATATTTTTTACCTGAAGTTGCATGTCTTGCGCTTTGGCTTTGACAGCAAACCGTTTTACGGCTTCCGCTTCATATTCAGCTTGGCTTTGGAATAACTTCTTCTTTTGCGGTGTTGAAGTAACAGTAACGATTTGGGCAACCTTACTAAAAAGATTGCCCACTTTTTCTGCGGTTTCCATCATGTCCCGCCCTGAATCAACGGCGGACTTGATGCTATTGTAGATTGCAGTCGCGCCAGCGATAAGGGTAAACGGGTCCATGCTAGTCCATATTATTCTGCCATTGGCGCTTCAGGAGCAACAGGCGCCGGAGCATTAGCCGCTTCAATCTGAGGCTTTGCTTGACCATGTAAAAGATTAATAAGGTCAGCAACTTCACCATAGACGCCAGCACCAAGATGCTTAAGCACAGTGTTAACGTGATCAACGGTAAGTTTAAAGTTAAGTTCAAGATTTTCCATTCGTCCTCACACTATTGTCCAATTTGATGTTCCAGAAACCACGACGGTTACGCCGTTAGCGATACTTATAGGCCCACCCGTCAACGCATTCTGAGCGGATGGTATAGTGTAATTAGTCGTGACCGTTTGATTGTTCAAGTAAAATATGCCGTTAACAGCACCAGCCGCCACAACTAATCCGTCATTGGCATAAAACATGCCGTTGCCGTCGCTGTATATGCCAACATTGTAACCCTGTGTAATTGTAACTGAGTTTGTGCCGCTTCCGGCTGACGACGCAGTTACTGTGTAGGGGCCATTGATATCATTACTGGTGGAGTTAGTAACAATCCACTGCCCACCCTCCGCAGGAAATGTGAGCGTAATATTAGCTGACAACTGACCAGTAAGCAGAATACGCATACTTTGGCATTGCGTAGACGTAAGAGTTACGTTGGAGTTGGTCAAAGCAACTGATGTGGTCCCACCAAACGCCGTATCAATCGTCGTAAAGTTAGCATTGAGTGGGATATCCCACGTTGGCGACGTTTGATTGTAAGAAGGAAGTGTAAGCTGCTTATTGGTGGTTGTCGTTGACATTACTTATCCACCTTCTGTTCAAGCCTATCAAATATTTTGTTCAACATGGCTTCAATGCGGTTTAAGTGGGCCGTTAGATCATCCTTGCTGACGTATTTTGTTGGCAAATCAACCCGTATGTCATTTATCATTTGGCGGTCACGTTTTTGCTCATTGACGATTTGAGTATAGAAATACCCTACCGCAGCAAACCCCGCCGTAATGATAATGTTAACGATTTGCTGCCAATCAAGATTCATCATGCACTCCAAGGCGGCGGTAGGTTAACGCTTGTAGGCGTGATCTGCTGTTGAATCTGTGCGTCAATGTTGGCTTCCAAAGCAGCCACTTGTTCCGCACCAAGAGCAGCCGTTGTCCAACCTTGCACCTGCGCTTCAGTAAGCTGTGCATATGGCGTGAATGGTTCACCTGCCGTGTAGGTTACGCCGACCGTACCATAGACAGAGCCAGTGTGACCATTGCCATCAGTTCCGGTTAGAACCCAGTGCACGGTGAATACAACGTCAGTTTGACCTGCATCTGAAGGATATGCGGTTAGGGTCGGGAACGACCAAGTGTAAGTGTTCGACATTAGTGAGTCTCCTCAGGAGTAGGTGCAGGCTGTACTTGTGCCTGAGCCTGTGTGCGGATCTTTTCAATTACTTCTGCAACTGAAACGTATGGTGCGTTACCCAGTGCCTGAAGGATGATGTTGATTTCATTGATAGTCAGATCAAGTGTCATTTTGAATTCCTTTATGTGCCTAATGTTGATATTGCTGCAACGCGAAAATTTAATGAACCACTTGCCAAAGCTGCCCTAAGAGCGGCTGTTGATGTTGTATATGTTCTTGCGGCTGGAGAACCATACATTGTTTTTGATGATATAACTTGTGAAGTTTGGTTAGCTAAGAAAAACAAAATATCCATAAAACCATTTGATCCATCATCACCATAAACAACAATAAAAGCGCCAGTTGATGTTTGACTTATTGTAAAAATAGTTGTTGCAGAAGTGCTTACATTTGTTGTTCCTTGACCAGCAATACCAGCACCCGGAACTTCAACTTTATTTCCAGAACCGCTTGTCTTCCCCACCAGCAGATTGCCGGAGGTGTCGATACGCATACGTTCTGTGGCGTTGTTATTACGGAAAACTATTGGCGTTGTAGTGTCGTTTGTTGTTGGTCCAAGTGCAAAAAATGTTCCCGGTGCATAATTTATTGCTGCTTGCCCGTTAGCACCAGACGCACCAATATTATATACAGTTTCTGCATATCCCGTAGAACTTGTGTTGGTGACAAATTGAGCAACATATCCAGCAGGATTTGATTTAGAAATTTCAAGCAACGCACCCGGCGAAGTCGTCCCAATACCGACATTCTGGCTGGCATCTATATACAGCGCATTAGTACCCGCCGTAGACAAGCCTAATGTCGTACTGGATGGGAAATATAAGCCAGTATTAGAAGATGATGTATTGCTTTCAGCAGGAGAAGATGCCGACCCAAGGACGTTCTGTATTCCCGTGGACCCATTTAGTACGATGGCCATATTATGCTCCTACCTTGGCTTGAAGGGCGGTGATTTCAGCGGCTTGGGCGTCTACTTTGGTGGATAGTTCTTGGATGGCTTTGACAAGAGTTGGAATCATATCTGTCATACGAATGCCAAGATATTGTTCTGTATCGTCTTTATTTTCTTTCCATTCTTCAACCAAATCGGGAAGAACGGCTTGAACTTCTTGAGCAATAAAACCAGCGACATCTTTGCGGTCTGTGCCTTTTCCCTCTTTCCAATCAAATCTACGCGGCTGAAGTTTAAGAACATCTGCAAGACCTGTTTCCAATGGTCTTACATTTTCTTTATGACGTTGATCCGAAATAGCTGTAATGCTGGTGCTTGTTGAATAAATTGCACCGCTGTCAATCACATAAAATTTGTATGTGGCGGTTGCATTGTTAAAATAAGAAAAAGCATAAAATGAACCGTTTGTTGTATTTTGTGACGGTCTTACTGAACAAATTTCTGAAGTAAAACCACTTGATAAAGTGTTTTCTAAAAGTGCAGATAAACCATTAGCGGATTGTTGTACTCTTAATTTGCCAAACGTACTTGTCGTCCCCACCAGCAGATTGCCGGAGGTGTCAAGCGTCATTGCTTGGGTAAAGGAAATGGTGTTTCCAGCGGTTCCTGAAGGGGCTATATACCAAACGTGTTGCGCGCTTCTTTGACTGTACAAAGATGCTGGATTACTGCTTATTTGGTATTTGTATACCGCATTTGAACTTTCGTAAGAGTTAAAACTTACTTCTGGGTAGCCAATATTATTTTGATAAAACGCGCTATAAGCACCCATTTGAAGAACTTTAGCGGAACTTCCCCAACCCGTATTAGGCGTAACACCAATACCTACGTTGCCGGAGGAGTCGATGCGCATATTTTCTACGAATGAGCCGCCATTATACCCGCCAAACGCCATAGCGGATGCGTTATTTGCGCCACCTGTATTAAGAGTTTTGATATACCCGCTTGGTGAAGTTGCGCCGCCGCCAGAGTCATTGCTAAATGTTAATTGTACGCCTTGCCCTGTATTACCACCTGCTGCATTGTTTTGGAGCAACGTATAAATAAGACCAGAAGCATTAGATTGGACAACAGCAAGACGCTGACCAGATGTTGAACTCGTCCCAATACCCACATTCTGAGACGTATCAATCGTCATTGCGGTCGTACCCGCAGACTGAATCGTCAGTGCAGTAGAAGCGGCACTGGTAATGGTGTTACTTGTAATGGATGAGCCAAAGGTTACACCGCCCGTGGAACCAAGCGTCATGTTAACCGTACCAGAAGATGGTTCTTGGATAACTGTTGTTTTAAGAGTTGCGGCCATGAATTAGGTTCCTGATGTGGATGCAAGCAAATAATACGTCGTGCCACCAATGTTTATGGCAATCTTATTGGTTACCGTATTGGTTGACGATGAAGATACTGCTGTGGATGCTAAAACTGTGCCTGTAGCCGCTGGCAGGGTTAGCGTATTCGTCCCCGCCACAGCCGTTGGTGACAGGGTAATCTGGCCGCTTGATGAACCGTTAAGTGTTAAGTTACCCATTATGCTGCCTCCGCCAGATGTTGGCCGTGATTAGCAAACTGCCCATGCAATTCCATACGTACATTATATGCTACTTCTTTTGCTTCTTCCAGTGTTTTGCATTCTTGAACAAACCTTTTTCCTTTATTGCTAATGTCTACAACCCAAACATTACGGTTTTTGCGAAAATAAATGTTTTTATTTCCACATTTATTATTGGATTGAATTTTGCGGTTTAACATATTGTTTTGGTGACTGCACATTCTAAGATTTTCAATACGATTATCTGATGGATTGCCATTTATATGGTCAATTTCCATATCTTCAGGAATATGGCCTAACCACCAATTCCAAACTGCTCTGTGATATTTTATGCGCTTATTACCGTAAGAAATATCCATACGGCCATCAGATTTAGTTCGCCCAGCAGGTTTCCCGCTCCAACGGGTATCCCAATTTTTATTTATATTGCGGGGTTTCCATAAAAGAACACCATCAACATAGTTAAATGCTGTTTTTGCTTCATCTTTTGTAAGATTAGAAATGCTCATATTACGGTCCAAGTTGAAGATGCTGGAATAGTGATCGTGGCGGAGGAAGAAATAACAATGGGTCCGAAGGTTCCTGAGTTAGTATTAGCAGGAATTGAGTAAGATGTATTCACGGTTTGACCATTCTGCCAGAAAATCTGGTCAGTTCCGCCGCCTGTTGCGCCACCCAAACCAGACCACGCAGTTCCGTTGTATCCTTCAAATCCGGCGGTTGAAGAATTAAACCGCAACATTCCGGTTTGACCCGTTGGCTCCTGAGCCGTCGTACCCACCGGAAGAACAATAGCCCCGGTGGTTGGGAATGACACAATACCCGTTGTAGCAATCGACAATGCCGTCACAGCACCCGCATTGCCCACCTTCATTACAATAGAATCAGTAGCGCCAACGCCAGTTGTTGATTGCAAGGTAAGTGACGAACCTGTACCCGTGCCACCATATACCGATGCGGCGGTCAAAGATGTAACACTTGGTGTGGCAGAATACGCCGGAGCCGTACCCGTACCAGCAGATACCAAAACTGATCCAGTAGCTACTGCCGCCAACTTAGAAAGCGCCGTAGTAGTTGATGCATACAATAAGTCACCAACCGTATAAGACGATTGACCCGTACCACCATTAGCCGCAACTAATGTACCAGCAACTGTTACAGCCCCCTGTGTGGCGGTGGATGGGGTAAGGCCAGTTGTGCCAAATGAAATGGATGAAACTGCGACGGTTGAAGGATTTGCCCAAGAAGGAGCAGCGCCAGTATTTCCAATTAAAACTTGCCCAGTTGATCCAACTGCCGTGGCTTGGATTGCGCTTGTTCCGTTTCCGTATAAAACACCATTTGATGTAAGTGTTGTAGCCCCAGTGCCGCCATAAGCAACGCCAATGGTTGTTCCCTGCCACACACCTGTTGCAATCGTTCCAACGCTGGTTAATGAAGAAGAAACTACCGTAGAATTAAGGGTTGTACCGGACAATGTGCCAGCGGGGGCAATAACTGCCGCCGTAGAAGCAGCCGTTAACTGGCCTTGAGCATTAACCGTAAATGTCGGTATGGCGGTAGAAGAACCGTAAGAACTTGCCGTAACAGTCGTATTGGTGATGCTGAATACGTTGCCTGATAATGTAAGCCCTGTACCAGCTTGGTAAGTTCCCACACCAGAGAATTGCGCCCAAGTAACAGGCGTAGTTCCCAAAGTTCCGCCCGGATCAACCGTACAGACCCAACCAGTATCAGCCTGTGTTGTCCCCTCTTCAACAAAAACAAATGCTGAAACCAATTGGTTCCATGTATTTGCGTCAGAAGAACGGCTCCATGCGCCAGAAGAAGAAACATAAATTCCGTTTTGTGATTGCGTTGTCTGGTTTTTAACCAAAACTCTGCTGGAAGATGTTAAAATTCCATCAATTGTCTGTTCTCCAGACAATGTAATATTTGCTGTTGTCCCAACAAGAACTGGAGATTTTACATCCAATCCCTGAGCAACCGAATCCACATAGGACTTATTTGCAATATCCGTTGGATTGACCGGTGTGCTTGAAACCGTACCAGATGTCATAGAAACGCTGGTGGCAGACGCTGCCCCAAGCGTCGGAGTAACAAGCGTAGGTGATGTTGCAAGAACAATTCCACCTGAGCCAGTGACGTTTTGACCCAAAGCCGTTTGAACGCCCGTACCAAAAGAGGTAATACCCGTTCCGCCATTGGCAATAGGAAGCGTACCAGTCACGCCCGTTGTTAACGGTAAACCTGTTACATTGGTCATAACGCCGGATGCTGGAGTACCAAGTGCCGGAGTTACAAGTGTTGGGGATGTCGTTAAAACAATTCCGCCCGTGCCTGTAACGTTTTGACCCAAGGCTGTTTGAACGCCAGTTCCAAACGAAGTAATACCCGTTCCGCCATTCGTAATTGGTAATGTTCCAGTTACCCCTGTATTTAGCGGAAGGCCCGTCGCATTAGTTAATGTGACCGCGGATGGTGTTCCAAGATTGGGCGTTGTTAATGTTGGGGAATTAGAAAGAACGACGTTGCCGGACCCCGTAGAAGTTGTTGTCCCGGTTCCGCCATAAGAAACGCCGATGGTGGAAGCATTCCATGTACCAGCCGTAAGCGTTCCAACCCCAGTAATTCCGGTATAAGAACCGCTAAGATAGGCAGAGCCAATCGTTCCGGATGTAATTTGTGATCCAGAAATTGCAATTGCCGTATTGCTGGCGGTGGTTAATTGACCTTGTGCATTGACCGTAATTGAAGGAACGGATGAGGCAGTGCCATAAGAACCCGCAGTCACGGTCGTATTTGCAATGCTAATCGTACCAGATGTTGTAATAGGTCCGCCCGTAAGACCAGTTCCGGTGCTAATATTTGTTACAGTTCCAGAACCAGCCAACGTAGACCAAGAAGGGTTGGCGCTTGGGCCGCCAGAAATAAGGATAGCACCCGCAGAAGAAGGCCCAAGAGGAACCCAGTTTGTTGCGCTGCGGTATAAAATAGAACCTTGGGTGCTTGTAAATGCACTATCAAACAACGCCGTAACAGACGTTGCTGCCATTGCGTTGCCTGTTCCCGTAATATTTGCAAGAACCGTATTGGCAGTGGTTGTCCCAAAGCCAAGCATGTTTTGAAGGTTTAAAACAGTTAAATCCGTCGGATTTGCCGACGACCCCGTATTGTTCCCCTTGATGGTGTTCGCCGCCATAGGAGCAAGATACGAATTGGTAATACTGCTGGTCGTCAACCCAATCGTGCCAGAAGACGTAATAGTGCCGCCAGATAACGGAGATTGAGCGGTAATAGAAGTAATGCCCGTAATTGGGTACGTTTGCTGCGTATATTGCGCAATCTGGTCTACGGTTAAATAAACAGTCGTACCGTTTTGAACAGCAGGAATTTGATTGTTGGCCGTTGCCGCTGTCGTTGAAGGCAGGTTTGAAATGGAAACATTTGACATTTACGCACCTGTCTGAACGATTTGTGTGTATTGCGGCGGTATACCAACGGACGCTGTTACTATACGTGTATTTGCCCCCAAAAGTCCACCAGAAGGTATAGCTTTGTTGGCTTGATATGTGAAGACTGTAGCTGACAAAACAGTAATGCTAAACATCCCCATAGCATCATTATTTGTCGTACCCGTAACTGATATTTGGCTATTAGTTACAAGGTTATTTGCGGTAGAAAGTGTTACGGTAATAGTAGTTGTGCCGTTAGCGGTGATAGACACAACGGGCAAAAGTACATCAAAAACCGTCTGGTTGATCAGTGGCATTAGCGCATTTGGATCAAGGTCCGCTGGCTTGCCAATTGGCTGAACCGTAAGATTCTGACCGCTTTCCGTAATCAAATCCACGTTATTGGGGACGGGAATGCCAGTGGCGGTGTTAACCGTAAAGCCGGGTTCCGCCAGATTACTGGTATTGTATATGTCATACGAATCTGGGCGGGCGTTCAACACAGGAATCGGATCTTGTGTAGTCAAAATAGGCTTCAACTGTGCCTGTGGCTTGTCATAGCATTTTTCGCACACCAAAAATCGCAGGTTCTGCAATTGCGGGCCACGAAAATCAAACTGCCATTTCAATGCTTTATGCAAAAAAATAAACGAACATCTATCACACCGCCCCCATGCCGATGGTGCGCTTGGATTTGCATAAGCATGGCCGTGGGGACGATACGCCATTAATGCAAAATCTCCATCCAGTTTTGTGCATGAGTTTTACGATATGACAAACCACGGGATGTAACGCCAATATAGCGGTTCCCGTTTACAATGTTTGTCGCTACGTAAACTATGTAAGCCATTGTTAAGAAACCCTAAAATATCCCGCTAATCCAGGCATTATATAAAGTCCAACATTTTCCGTATCCTGTGTAGCAGCTATCATATACGCTTGCTGGGCCTTAGCCTCCAACATTTGCATGCGATCCGGCGCATAAATAGCCGCCAGACGTGCCGCCAAACCTGCCGCCAAGGCATCTAACCAGCGATATGGAACGTCAACCGTCTGCGCGTCTGTTAATTCAGCATCTTGAATCTGCGTCACCGCATAATAGTTCAACGTATAAACATTACTTTGATCAGGAACGGGCCACAATGTAACCGTTGGGTTAATTAAACGGTCAAACCAGAATACCGTAGGCGGTGCTTGTTGCAACTTATTTGGCGTTTGGCTGTATTCTGTGCGGGAAATAGGCATAATAACACGGTCAAATTGCGATGAAGTGCCAGTATTCTGCTGAATAACGGCATCAAGAATCATCACAACCTTTTGCGGGACCGTATATGTCGTTTGGCCCTGCACCAATGGCACGGAAATAAGCACAACTTCCCACAAGTTAACCCCTTGGTTAGCCCAAGAGGCAAGCATGAGGTTGGTTTCAAATCGTGCATCCGTCATATGCTCTTGCATAATGGCGGTCCTGCGTACGCCGCAACGTGCATACGCATTCAAGACGATTTCGCCAAGCGACGGATTAAACGCATAAGTGCCGCTGGTGGTCATTTTCTATCCTTAGAAGATAGTACCGTCGTTTGCTACTAAATAGCCGCCCGCAAAAATTGACCCAACAAATGGACCGCCAGTGTTAGATTTCATTTGGAACTGAATATCTGTGCCGCCGGGATGCGCTGGAGCAATTGTGTATGGAATATTAAAAATTTGCACAAACGGAGATTGAGAAAGCAAAGTTGTATTGCCATTCACCGTATAAGTGTATCCATTTTCAACAACTGTGCCGGAAAGGTTAAATTTATTTAATTCCGCATAAAGCATGTAATTGCTGGATGTAAACCCAATGCTGGCGTTACCTTGAACATATGTCAAATAAAACGTAAAACCATTTGGAACCGTATAAATTGACATTTGCGTCTGACCAATACCCGCATTAATTTGCGCGTAAAGAACGGTTGAAATTTTAGCGGTAATAATGCCCGCATTTAAACCGTTAGTAATAAACAGCCCGTTAATGCGATAATAAGAATTAGTGGTGGTTGCTGTTCCGGACCCGTTTAATGTTACAAGTTCCGAAAGAACGTTAAAACTTGAATCCAAACCATTAACTTGAACAATTAAACCAGCGTCCGTTGCGCCAGATGCGCTAAGAAGGACAATTTGACCAGCAGAACTTGGGTACGCGTATGCGCCGCCAGATTGCGTCAAACCTTCCCACAATGGGCCAAGGGCTGTCCCTGCAACTTGTGTGCTGTACCCAAAAATCTCAACAGGCTGATGACCCGTAATTTGGTTACGTGCAACCTGCAATTCAAAAGGCTCATGCAAGCCACGTTTAGTAACAGAATCGTTAATGACAAAGGCTTGACTGGTCATAATTATTTACCCTTTTTACGTGCAATTGCAATATTATCGACAGCATTTGGATAAGGACGGCCAGCCGCTCTTGCATGGGCCTTTGCAGTGGATTTCTGTTTTGCCGTCAAATGCTTATGATGAGCATCTTTTTCAGCGGGATGTTTCCAGAATGGTTTCTTTTCCATTATTTTTGCACCAACAAAATAATAATGATGCCGGAAAGGATAACATTGACGATTTCACCGAATGATAAACCTACAACCATGTTAGCAACCCCATTTTCTTAAAGCTTTGTTAATGCGACTTTCTGGGTCGTGCTTGTTTTTCATGTTGGTCATTTTGGCACGTTCCCCTTCCATCCGGCTGCAAAATGACTTGTGCCGGGAGTTATGCGTATTTTTTGTTGGAGCCTTTAAGGTTCCGCCCGTTTCAGAATGATACGAAGCCCGTCCTTTGGCATTTAAGCCACCGGATGGGGATTTACCTTCTGATCTTGTCCATGCAGCAGTCATGTAATCCTCCGAAGAAAGAAGGGGGCCGCAGCCCCCCACTTAATCGTGCATTTTCTTCAACGTCTGAGCAAGTCTGGCGCGTTTAGCAAGAGTAGGGTTCTCGCTGTGTGCCGCCTTGGTCAATTTCTTGGCGGGGATCTTTTCCCCAGCCGGGACGTGAAGTTGTCGGTGAAGTGCGCCGGGATGCTTGATAGCACCCTGAATCCACTTCGCTCCGCCGCCATCAGCATGATGCTGACGGCTTACGACTCCCCCGGCTCCACCATGCGGCCAGCAGGGGTTTTAACCTTGTTGGCAGCAGAGAATGGACGCATTTCAGCGCCACCAACTGCACCACCCGACTTACGGGCAGGGCGGTCAAGGCGGTGATGAGCATGATGACCATGCATCTCAAGGTGCTTGTGCGCCTTGTGAGTACGGCCACCGCGCTTGCGGGCAGCATGCTTTTCGCCAGCTTCATGTACGGTGTGCGAACCAGCGCCAGCGTACACTTCGTTTGGCGTTGGATCTTCGTCTACTTCACCATGCATTGGCGATTCAACCTTGCCGCCCTTTTTGTGGGCAGCGCGCTTGATCGAATGCATAGAATGCTTCTTTACCATATGGTGAGCCGCGCCGCCGTGGGCGTGGTGTTCACCATGCATTTCGTGATGCTTATGACCTTTCATGGTCTACTCCTTAAAAGTTACTATACTGGGTGACACCAAACAGGCCCGGATTAGCGGTTTGTACCATGTAAGGTTGTGGAGACTGACGAACGATCAGTTTGTTAGCGCCCGTACCAGAGGTAAATGCGCCAAACGTACCGCGTACGTCGCCAGTTGTGCTTGTTGCTACCGTACGATCCGATGCGACATAGTTGGTGGCGGCAGTGATCAACGTAGTAGCCGTCAAAGACGTTGCGTAGTTGACCAAAATGTCACCAAATGCGTCCGAACGAATTGGGAAACCAAAAACGTCCGTCGTATCGACCGAGTAAGCATGGGTAGCATCAGCGGCATTGAGAACAACGCTCTTGATGTACTTGAATGCCTTTTTACCCGAAACCTGAGAACCAGCCGTGATGGTAATGGCCTCAACCAATGGGTAACCATAGCAATCATACCCAGAAACCGTAGCGGTGGTGGCGGTAGCGCCCGATGCGGCAGTAACCGCAACAGCACGACCAGCAACAGCCGCAGGATTCCAAAGCACAACACCCGGAGTCTGTGCGTTGTTTGGAACAACACACTGCTGAACGTTTTGATACGCCAAAGTAACCGTACCGGAAGTAGCCGTAAGGTTGGAGTTGGTTTGGTAAGTACCAGCAACGCCCTGACCAGCAGCACCGCCCGTCAACTGAGATACAATCTGCGTACCAGCCGCAACGCCCTGAGAAACCGTACCCGCCGTCGAAATAACAACCATACCAGCCGAAACTGGCATTGCTGAGTTCGCGGTAATCGTCATAACACCGTTTGAGAACGATGCGGTGACCGACGTGTAGGCGTCCGTAGCCAGCACCGTGTCAGTTGCGCCCGTGTCCGAACGAACAAAGTTCGTCGAATAGTAGACGCCCGTCGTGGCGCTGTTGCTGCTATTCAACGTCAAAGTGGCGCTGGTAGCATTTGCGGAAGTAACGATTGCACCAGCCGCCTTGGTGTAAGGAACAGCATTAATCGTCGTAATGTTGTCAAAGCCCAACCAGCCAAAATCAGCGGCTGCTTGTGCCTCACCCGGTAGATAGGTGAATGGAGTGCGGGGGTCCATGATCCCCGCACCAGCATAAAACAAAGATGAGCCACCGATGTCCGGGTTGTACTCATTAGGAGTAAACGGACTCTGCCCAAATACCATAAGCGGTCCGGAGTAGCCTGTAATAGCCATGTTGACTTCTCCTTTAACTTACGAAGTTGGGAACGAACCGTAGATAGAACGCCAGTTGTAATAGCCCAGAGAATAACGCTCATAGCCCTTAACAAGAAGGTTATCTGTCGTGAAGTCGACTTGCATGTCCATTTCGAATGGAATGCGCTCCATGTACACAAGACCCTTAATGTTTGTTAAGAGGAACCAAGCGTAGTTGGAGGTCAAGAAGTCCATGACCATGTAGCCTTCTGGCAGACCGCCACCCGTAAAGAGGATCGCGTTGGTATCGTTATCTGCCGTACCCGGACGAAGCTGCGTCTTTGTAAGACGAATAGCAACTGGTTCAAGTGAAGGAGGAACAATCAACTTACGACCACGGGCAAAAATCTTGATGCCAGCGATATCACGGAAGTTCTGGCGGATAGAAACCATTGCGTTAAGCAAGGTTGCTTCGTTCAGATCGACCTGTACAGTTGGGGTATTAGCAATCGTCAGACCGCCATCGATAGGATGCGACGTGGAGCAAAGTGCCACACCGTCAGCGCCGATGGATGCATTGTACGTGGTCGCCGTGTTAAGCACGTTAGCCGCGTAAATTTCTTTGGTCTGATGGAACGATTCAGTAAGACCAAGGTTGGTTGGCTTGAACTGAGCTTTGTAGAGGTTGTCGTCGATAGCCTTACGGGTGATCGCGTAGCCAAGTGCAATTTCGTTATGCTCTTGGTTGTACACGTAACGCTCACCAGCGGCGTTATCGAACTGCGTGTTACCACCTTCTTGCTTCAACTGAGCAAGACCAAGGTAACGCATTTCAGCGGTGCGTTCCAAAGCCATGTTCGACTTGGTGATTTCGAACACCTTGTCGTACTGGGATGGAATCTGCGAATATTTACCTTCAACTCCACGGAGGCCGGGGAGGAGAAGGTCACGAATCTGACTGAGATTAATAGCCATTTGAACTTACTCCTATTACGACCCAGCCGTCAGGCGGAAGGACTGGTTGTTGAAAGCAACGATGATACGGTTGTATGCAGTCGTCGTATCCGTGCCGTTTGCGCCCGGAGGTGCAGTGATGAGCGAAAGAATACGGAAAGCATACGTCGTAGACGTGCTGATGTTGGCTTGGTTAGCATATGCAGTCGACTGACCAGTCAAAAGTTGGTAAGCGGCTGGCGATGCAGGTGAGTTACCAGCGTAGTCAATGTTAGAATTGACCTGAGCCTGAGTAACTGCTGCCGAACCCGAAGACTGAACGTTAAACGTAGCCTGTGGGTCAACAATTACGTAGGCCGTAATCGTCGTACCCGATGGTACGGTCGTGCTGGCGGGCCAGTAAGGCGACCAGACAACTTTGTTTACGGACGAATTGTAGTATTCGCAACCGATGAAGACACCAAGAACGGCAGTCGTGCCGCCAGCGCCAGCGATTACATAACCGCCAGAAATCTGTACGGGGTCACCGGAGAAGATGTTTGAAGAATAGCCAGATTGGATCTGATACGCCGATTGGCCCAATGAACCATTACGTCCGTCCAGAAACCCTGCAAGTACGAAACCATTGGGCGCAGAAGTGTTCGCCATAGGTCGCTCCTTTTCAGTAGGATAAAATCAGACAGCGTGTCTTTATTTATCCAACATGGGGAAGCCCACTACGGCGCGTAATGGAGTTATAAGGGGTCCTATAACACTGTTTAAAACATAGTGCAATAGGAAAAGGGGGCCGAAACCCCCTTTTTATTATACGCGTGGAATCTGCATTGGCTCATAGGACCTTTTGATGCCCGTTTGCTTACGGTCACGCTCAAAAGTACCTGCTGGGGCGATGCCCAAAGCCTTTTCTTTCTGGTTAACCAGTTCACGGGCGGTGGAAAGTTCCCGATCCTTGGCAATGTCCGTGATTTCTTTAGGACGTTCCATAAGAATCATGCCTTTTTTGCGTATTGCACCGTTATGACCAATAGGCATCATGTCCGGATGACGGCGGGTATCCACTGGTTCCCAACCGCCAGACCGCATTTCAAGCATATTCTGCTCATCTGTCATGCCCGCGATGGATTCCCGTTTCCAATTGTAATCCCAACCTTCTGGAATCTTACGTGGATCGATGTAGAACTCATCATACATTGATGGGTCCATTGAATCATCGTTCATTCTGGCCCGCAATTCTTCAGCACGAAGCGCAGCTTCACGTAGGCCACGGGTAACTGGGGCTACACCCAACTCTGGGGCGTCATTTTGGCGTAATTCGGTCATGTTTTGTTCCATTTGTTCTGTAATTGGGGCTTTAGATGGCCGTCCGGGGCCGCGTTTGACTGCTTCTGACATGGATTACCTCACAACATGTTCTTTTGTTGGTAATATAATTTAGCTTCAAGGTATTCTTCGTCACTCATATCAATATCGCGGGCAGCTTGACGTTCCGCAGGGCTTAAGGTCATAGTAACTTGTTGACCAGCACGGAAAGTTTGCGCTGAATTGGTGCGCGAAACGGGTGCAGCCGCCATAGCTTGGCGTTGGCGGGGTTGTTGTACAGTTTGTTGTACAGGTTCACCGCCATAAACTTTGCTTTCAATGTGTGCAAAATATTCTGGGGTATCTGGTTGAATATTAAGAGCGTCAGCTTCATAATGTGCGGCGGTCATAAGTTTTGTTTTGACCGGATCAGCAAGAACATCACGGTGAGAACGCAGCCAAGCTTGTGAAGTTGGGCTTTTAACCGATTGAATTTGCGCTTCAATTGGGTCAGTAGGCTGTTGTTCGTACTGCGGTTGCGGTTGACGGCGTTGTTGCTCAAGCATTTGCCGCTCATAATTAAGTTTTTCTTGAACAGCTTCTTTGCCTTGAGACAATTGAATAAGTTTTGATTCAACTTGTGCCATTTGGCGCTGTAATTTGGCGGCTTTTGCGTAATCACCTTCTGATAAAGTGTTAGCATAATCCCGCTCAAGCATCTCAGCATCACGCTCAAAGCTGGCAATTGCGTTAACAAATGCCGTTAATTGATTGTCTTGAGCCTGAACCTGATATGTTTTAACTTCTTGTTGGGCTTTTTGAGCATATCGTTCCGCCTCAAATTTTTGACGACGAATTTCTTCAGCTTCACGCTGTTTTTCACTCAATTGGCGTTTTAAAAGTTCAACGCCATCGTCTTGTTTAGGCGTTTCAACTTTTGCAACGGGTTCATTTTGCGTTGCACCAAGGTCAAAATCTATGTTTTGAGGTGCATTGGGGGTTGTAACTGTTACTTCAGCAGCTTCTAATTCTGACATTTATACCTCCTTAAAACGCCATATCTGGCTCTGGGATGACCATTTTAATTTGAACATCTTGAATGACGTGGCAAAGAACACCGTTAATGTTCAATTTCCAACCGTCTGACGAACGCAGAACAATCCAATCGCCTATGTTTACATCCTGTCCAGCAAAAGCCGTTTTATCGTCATCTTTGAACGCAATAGGACCTTTTTTCAGCACAAGAACTACCTTGCCCTGATATTCGTCTTCTTTGCGGATACCGTCTGAGAGGTAAAGGCCGGAGGCCGTACGTTCTGGCCGCTTATATACGGCGCAGAGAATGTTGTTGTGCATTACTTGAATTTTGGAAATGTCACCAATCGCAGTTTTTAACTCCGCTGCGGGGTCAGCCGCATGGAGCATTTTCATAGTAGCAGTCTTCATCGTTTATCTCGCTTTTCTATCAATGCCGACAATGTCTTCCATTGCCTCCTTCGCCCAGATAAGTGCGTCGGATAATCCTTTTAAATACCCAACGCGGTTCTTGTAGTCCTCATAGTTTTGGGAGAAACCGTTCAGAATGCTCTCTGCCTGTTTCTCCCTTTCCTCATCAATGCGCTCCTCTAATTTGCGGTAGAGGAGCAAATCAAGTCCAGCCATAAGACTCCTTATTCAGTTCCGTTTGCTGTAGGCCATTTTTTCTTTTCCAAACGACCAAGGCCAGATCCGGAACCATAATCTTCTTCTTGGTATTTTGGCATTCCCTGACCTACGCGACCGCCCGATTTGCGGGCCATAGGAGGGAGTCCACCTGCGCCACCCTTGGCAGCAAGAGCGGCCATGAGTTGCGGAGGAAGCTGTTGACCACCTGCTGGCGGCATTGCGCCCGGAGGCATCATGCCCTGAGGTGGCATTTGTGGTGGCACAGGGGGCATCATTGGTGGGACAGGAGGTTGCCCCATACCAACGCCAGCGCCCAAAGGCGATTGACCCTGCCCAGATTGTGGTGAAATAATGATGTTAACGTTGGTTTTGCCTTTAGTGCGACCGCCGGATGCGCGATGAGCGCGGCCACCTTTATTCATTCCATCATTAGATGCGGGTACGTTTACATTTTGATTAGCTAATTTTCTTGCAGCTAAATCAACTCCTTCGCTTCTTTTGCTTGCCCGGTTAAAATCAAATGGCTGTTTTGCGCCAGTTTTGCCCATATCCGCCGATGCGGAATTAATATAATTAACCAATGCGCCGCCCGAAAGTTTATGGGCGCGGCCACCTTCTTTATAAGTAGCTGGAACTTTTGCGCCCGATCCACCAGAAATTTTAGACGCGGCCATTTGAACGCCATCCGTCATTCTCTGTTTATTTTTGGGATCATCTGGCGATTTGACATAATTTTCCATAGCTTGATTGAGGTATTTACCAAGCCTACCGCCCGAAAGTTTATGGGCGCGGTCTTTAAGCGCCGATGGCTTAACCATCTGCTTAACCAATTTGCGATCTTCCGCAACATCTGGGTGCTTTGCAGCGCCGCCGTGCTTGCGGCCCGGAATTGGAACAAGGCCAGAAGACGGGTTAACTGCGGATGAAAGAATGCCACGCGAAGAAGGCGGTGCGGATGGTGCGCCAGCCTTGTTTTTACGTGCGACCATTGCCCCAACTGCGGCTTTGCGTTTGGCGGGGTTCATGCTTGAAAGGCCACCACGGGCACGATGGATACGGCCACCGCGCTTATCGCCATATCCCGGCGAACCCGGATCACCTTCTTCTGGAGGTATATAATGCATTGGTTTTTTAGCAGAACCACTATAGGGAAGATTTAACGCACCATCTCCACGGCCCGGCATACCGCGCTGTAAAGGATAACCAGCCGCTGGATTGCGGTTAAATTGGCCCACGTTCGTTGCAATTTGAGGCTGAACAGGGTTTAAATTTTTAGGACGCGCCGTTGGCATTGGAATTTGCTGTGGCGGGATGTTATCGGAAATATCTTCCGTATTCATCATGCGGCCAACGCGATTGACCCCATCAAGACCAGAATGATGTTCCCGGCCTTTACGGGCAGATTTGCCAAGGTTTTTGGCGGCATGCTTGCCCACAACATGGGCTACTTTACCGCCACGTTTAAACCGCGATGGGGTGATTGGCATTTTTCCAGCATTACCGCTGTTCAACCCTTCAAAAGGGGAACCGCCGCGTTCGTCCGTGAACGATTTGCTGCCGTCATCTAACTTAAGGCCCATGCGCTGCATTTTTGCGGCTGATGCGGCTTTTGCTTCTTTCTTGTAATCACTCATTTTATACTCCTGCTGCGTCCAGCATTAAACGTTAGGATTTCTAACTAAATTTTGGATATCCGGTTTAATAAACTGTTCCGCCGTAGAAGCACTCTCCGGATGAACTGCAATTTCACGGGCCAGTTGCAACATGGCAATCCGCTCTTTGCTTTCTCTGTCAGCCGCATGGTTCTGGGCGTCAGCCTGTGCGTCAACAGCTTTTACTTTAACTTCCGCCATTTTGGCTTGGGAGTCAATCATTTTAGCTTGTGCCATCATCAATGCTGGGTCAGGAGGCGGTGGCCCTTGAGGCATTGGTGGGACAAACAGATCCATCGCATCTTCAATCCCAAGCATCGTCAAAATGCGTTCATCAACTTTTTTAGGGTCGTAAAGCGTTGGGTTTTGAGATTGCAATTGTTTAATAGCCATTGCTTTTTGGATGCGCACAGCATGAGACGGCGTATTAGGGTCAGCAACGGGGACAAGATTAATGTTGTCCAGCGCATTAATTAACGTTTCAGGTGTCCATTGATAAGCCGGATATTTGTTATTTTCCCAAAATGCTTCTGGGCATTCTTTAAACAAATCTTTAAGAAGTTGAAATTCACGGGCTTGAGCCGCATGCATACGTTTGTGAACAGCGGAAATAACTTTTTGCGCTTGTTCAATAAGGGCAATTGTTGTCCCAACTGGCGCTTCAGCATTGCCTTCGCCAACGTTGGTTTCAGATGTAGAAGCCATACGCTGGCCGCTGGTTTCAATTAATTCAAGCAAACTAAGAAACTGGCCGTCTACACTGCGATATGGGAGGGGCATAATAGCGGATTGGATAGGCTGACCAGCCGTATCAATAGGCATTCCGCCGCCGGGAGGAATACGGAACTCATTGGTATTCTGCCGCCCCGCTTGCTTTGCGTACAAAAAACCGGGAAAGTTAGCAAACATCCCGTTATCAATGCACAACCGCCAACCAGCGGTTAGCGCCATCGTCGTGTTACCCACAAGATGTAAAAGGCCCAAACCGTAGAAACCAAAGCCGGGTACGAAGATATAATCAACAAACACTTGCCGACGCAGACACTGCTCATCATCTTCTTTCCACCACCGACGGATTTCTAAGATTTCAGAGGATGTTTTATCAATGGTGACGCGGTAAGGAAGTTGAAGGCCTGTTGGTCCTTCATCGTCCTCATGCTCATAACCCGGCAAATCCAATTCGCAATAGCACTCATAAATTTCGCGGGGTTGGTTGTCCGTATTAGATATATTACGGGGGATAACACCCATAATTTGTTCTAATTTGTCTTCAACCACGTTATTTTTAGCGGGTTGCGCGGCGGAAAGTTGCACATTCCGATACATTCCAACCAATTGTAACCGTTTTAAGGTGCTTGGGGACATCTTAATAACGTGTGTAATACGCTGCGCTGTAGCTACAGTCGTTTCCGCATTAGAGACAATAATTTCTGGAATGCTTATAAATTCCGATACTGGGCGGCGGCGGATTGGGCAATAGTATACTTTTTTAAAAGTTGTCCCGCCAAATCCCAACGCAAAAAACATACGTTCCGTGTCCGGATAATATTCGGATGCCGTGACCGTAAGATAATGATTAAAGTCTTTTTCTAACGCTTCCGCCTGAACATCAATATTGGCACTGTCCAAACCATCGTTACGAATCTTTACGGGGCCGCTGGATGGAAGCAACTCACCACGGGCGTTAGCTTGAAACCGTACAATTGACTCAAGAAGCAATGGATGGCGGACTGTTGCTTGTCCTTCAACCGCCGTAGAACCGTCCGTAGCATTAGAACGCGGCGTTTCAATTTTAGTTCCCAACAAATCCAAGCCCATGACGTATTGCTGGAGCAATTCTTGGCGGGATTCGTTGTCTTGTTCAATTAACCGCACAAGTTCACTGGCAATTTGGCCTAATGAACTATTATCCAAGTGCATTGCAAGATTTTCGTGGAAATCACCATCCTCTTCGTCTTCTTTCTTTTGAGGTCCACCAAAAGAAATAGTTACGGAACCATCTGGCAATTCAACTTTTACATACGGGGATTTTGGATTAACTTCAACGTTTTCAACATTTTCCGCCGCCATATCCATATCAAATGCGCCGAAATCATCTGGCGTACTTCCCAAAACGGGAACTTGGCGAATGTTCATTGGCGCTAATGGCATAGGTTACACCGGGTACAATTGTTGATTGCGACTGGACTTATATAGCATACTTTCAGTCTTATCCGCTACTATTTCTACTGGTTTACGTGCAAAACCTATAACACGCAAGTGTGACAGTGCTTGCGTCATGCTATCAACCAAGTCGTCATGCTTTGACTTGGGGAACGATTCCGCTTGCTCAATGACTTTTTCCGCCCATTCCATGTCGGGGGCGTAAATCATCCCCTCCGCGAAAAGATGTTGAATTGCGTAAGTACGTGCAACTTTATCCCCTCTACCGGGATCTACAAGTTGAATTCCCCAATTTTCCCGCGCAAAGTGGGTGCGGAGTTCCTGAGCAACGGAAAGTCCAGCCGCCTTGGATTCAATTAAAAGTTTATCAATTTTATAATCATTACATTCTTTAATTACTTTTTGTACTAATTGGGGAAATTCAAGACGATCTTGCCAAGCATGAATTAACATAATTCTTTGGTTTTCTTGGCGGTCTATCCACACCCCCCATGTGGTCATAGCGCTATAATCGTTTTCTTGTTTAGTAGTATATGCGGTATCCAATGATGATATTACGTATTCAAACGGTGGAAACACGTTTTTGCGTAATCCTTGAACGCCTGACACTGTCTCATCCCATAATACCCACCAATCGCGCTTTATAATACCGCCGCCTTTTGGTTTTGGGCGCTGTTGAAGTTGCCCAGCCGCCGCAAATGGGCCAAGCGCATTCTCCAATGAAGAAACTTCCGCCTCACCAAATCTATCTCCGACCAGCAAATCACCTTCTTCGCGCTGGTCAACGTACCACGGAGTGATACACCTGCGGTCTGATTCAAACCGCATGGGTAAACACAAATGAACCCAGTCGCCCCGATCTTTGGATAGAACGTGGCCCGTCAGATCCGATTCGTGCAACCGCTGCATAATAACGACGTAAGCGCCCGTCTTTGGGTCGTTAAGACGGGTGGACATAGATTGATCCCACCATTCCAATGTGCCTTGGCGGACAAGATCCGACTCAACTTCATTTGCGTTGTGCGGATCGTCAACCACGATAATGGAGCCGCCTTCACCTGTCAGAGCGCCGTCTACGGAGGTTGCGAGGCGGTATCCGCCTTTATTATTGTCAAACCTGACTTTTGTGTTCTGGTCGGAGACGATTTTGTATTTGTCGCCCCAATGGCGCTGATACCATGAGGATTCCAAAAGGCGGCGGGTTTTAATGCTGTCTCTGATGGAAAGGGATTGCGCGTAGGAGGCGTAAAGGAATTGGACGTGCGGACCAGATAATGGACCAATTTCGGATTGCGACCAAACCCAAGCGGGGAAACAAACCGACACCATGGATGATTTAGACGTACGCGGCGGGACGTTAATTACCAATCGGCGGATCTCACCACGGGCCACCGCCTGTAAATGTTCCGCAATAGCCTCAAGATGCCAGCCGTATTTATATGGGTTAGGATCAATGTATTTCCAAGCCCCCGCGACAAAATCCACCATTTTTTCTTCAAAGTTAAGGCGTTCTAATTCTACCGCAGCCGCTTCCGGATACTGCTCAATGGCTTCTTCCATTGTTTTAGCGTGTAAAAGCTGGCTACTCTGGGGTGATTTCATCAAAAACTTCGCCTTCTATGATGCGGGGTCCGCCAATTTTGTCACGGACCTTATCAATAAGGTACGCACGTTCTTCGTAAGATAGCTGCCCAAAATCAAAAACAACTTGAGGACGGGCATGTTCTGCGGGGTCCGGCTTGTCTTTCCAACCCATCTGTGCGCGGGTCAAATAAATGCCAGCGTTAATGGAGGATGGGGTGTCTTTCATCGCTTGCTGATAAAGGTTTTCCACAACCAATGCATTAGCAATTTCCCGCCCGTTTTTGATTTCGTTACCGTATTCCCGTGTAAGCCAAGCGCGGGAAACACCCACAATATCCGCAATATCGTCCAGTTTTGTACCCCGTTTAGCCAAACCCATAATGGTTTTACGCATCATCGCGTCGTCCGTAACTTTGCGTTTACGGCCTTTTTTCTTTTGTTCTTGGGCTGGCTCCACGTCTTTTGCGACCGGAGCGGAACGGTTGGCGTTTTGTATAGCTTTCATTTTTCTACTCCTTTCTGTTTACTATATCGTAAAAGTTGATTAAAATACAAGTACCTTAAAATGGAGAGTCAAATGACGGAAAAGATTTGCGCTAATTGTAAGTGGGTTTATGCCCAAGATGCGGGGTTTAACTGCATGAACCCTATTAATGACCGCCTATATGACCATTTTAATGCATCTTCCGGGGATGTTGTCAGGGATATTAGACGGGCGGCGGTGACATTTGAAAAGAACACATGCGAAGAATTTTCCCTTAAAAAGAAAACCCCGTCATCAAAATGATGAGAATGTGATATAATGTAGCGTTGTCCCCCTTATAGGAGGTTTGCATGGGTTTGACCGCGACTAACGTTACACTTGAATGGACTTTGGGAGAAATCCCAGTTTTTACAATATCATCAGATTCTTTCAACATAGGGAACGATAACATGTCTTGGAACTACCGCGTTATTATGGAACCCGCCACTGAGGGTGAAATTTTCAGTGAAGATTCGTACACCATTCGTGAAGTATTTTACGATGACGATGGTGAAATTGAGTTCTGGTCGGATGAGGGGTGTGTCCCCTTCGGGAACACTTTTCAAGAAGTTGCGGATGATTTTGACCTTATGGCCGCCGCATTTGAACTTCCTGTCCTTAAAATTGAAAAGGATGAGGACGGTTTAGATAAACTGGTCGAAATTGAAGTTGAGTACGAATACCCAGATGAGAGCGATGATTCCGGTGAAAACGAAGAAGACGAAGATTGATTCGTTTTCCCCCTCAAAATACGTGGTCGCCCCTAAACACGGGGCGGCCATTTATCATTTCACAGAGTTCCGGCGGAAACATTGTCCCGTCTTCATCATACGAAATAACCGCAAACCCTTGCTGTGACCGTGAGGGGGTTCCCTCCGCGTATTGGAACTGCGGGCCAGTAGGGTCCGCCATCATCCCAGTCTCCACGCCCCACCGTGAACCATTACGATCCCGCATAGCCGTTACTTGTAACTGGTGCGTATGACCCGTAACTATACTGACACCGCCATGTAGGGCGTTGTTCCACCCAGCATGGATGCCGCCCCTGAACCTGTGGCGGACTTCTGTTCCGTTAATATCAAACGCAAAAGAAAAATCCCAATCCGTAAAGTGTTCATGCAGGGATAGGATGTAGCCGTCCAGTTCTGAGGCGTTGGCGGCGATATAGTTGTCAATGCGGATGTCGTGGTTGCCCAAAGTCCATAATTTGTATTTGGCGTTGGGAAGGAGGCGGAGCCATTTTTTGGCGGTGTCTATTTCTTTTTCAATCTTGGGGGCTTTAGAACCCCGGATGGATGGATGGCGGCTGATTCGCGCCCCGTCGATAATATCCCCGTTTAGAATTATCCCATCAACTTTAAGGGTTTTGGCTATTTTAACAAACGCTTTGTAAATTAAAGTAGGTTCCCCGTCCCAGACGTGCAGATCGGACCCTATAATCCATTTTGTCCCCGGCGCTTCAATAGTTTTCATCCGGGGGTATGTCCAAGCGGATGTTGGTTTTTCTATTTTGACATCGTCCAGTCCGTTAGGAAACCTTTCAAACGCCATCTTCATTCTGTGGTTGAATGTATTGGGGGATATGTTCCCCGCCTTGGCCGCTATGCTTGGTCTGCGGTTGTTTGCTTCTAATAATTTTAAAGTTTCAATTAGAACTTCAACAGACAGTTTAGGTGTTGGCATTTGATTTTCCCCATTAATTAACGTATAATGCCTTGAAACTATGTAACTTTTATTACCACTAATTGGGGGAAAAGCAATGTTTAATGTTCCTTACATGATTACGCAGGAAGAGGCGGCCAAAAAAATATGCCCCATGTCGGTTGGTGCGGGCATGAACAACCGCGTCCTTATTTATGATGGGCTGGAGATGGGCCGCGCATGCATTGGCTCAAAGTGCATGGCATGGCGGTGGAATTGCGATTGGGATGAGAAGGCGGACAAAAGCGTATACAGCGATACGCTGGGTTACTGCGGCATGGTCTGCGGGTAGTTGACAATTTTTTATTGCCGCCATATATAGTACGCAAGCTTAAATAACGTACTGTATCTGGATGTAAGGTCAGACGTTAATATACGTATATAGTTTACGGGGCGGCGTGTTTTCGCCATATTACATGCTTTGGGTAAGAAACGCGCAAACAGCGCTTGGGCCTACCACCCGTAAAGCATAGCCGCTAATGGAGAACAATGGACTGCGGTCGCGTCGCGGTCGGCGGGTCTCAAGAAGCCGTCAGGGGAAACTCTGGCGGTTTCTCCGTTTAAGGGGGCCGCAAACATTGCCCTACAAAAATAATCCCGTAGGGCAAAGTAACATTGAGTATCTTGGATATCTTGCTCATCTTGAGTACCTTGAGCATCTTGCTCATCTTGATGATGTTAAAAAATATATATCAATAAGATATTCAAGGTAATCAAGGTGAGCAAGGTGAGCAAGGTGATCAACATTTTAAGGTAACCACAATTGCACATCATTATACCAAAAGGGCGGTTCGGTATAATGGCCGCCAGTAGGATTGTACTTTGGTATACGCAAACCCGCATAAAGCCGCCGCATACGCAATTGGGTATGGCGGGTTCCAAAAAGGGGTGGGGGGTTAGCAAAAGTGCGAAGTACTGAAAAGTTGGGTTAGTTCAGGGGGTGGTTAGCAAAAGTGCTAATCACTCATTTTTTTGGGTGAGTTAGGGGGATGGGGGGTTCCTTTTCCACCCCCTCCTCCTATGAAAAAGGGGGGGCGGGGGTCGGCCTCCTATTAGGTTAATCGGCTACCATTGCACGGGCGGCTACCATGCGGGCGCGGCTAAGGCGGGCGCAAGCGGGCGCGGCTACGTCTCCCCCTATATGCTACCCCCTACAGATAACCGCCTATGCACGGGCGCGGGCGGGCATCGCGCAAGCGTCTCAATCTCACATGATCCGGAAACAGGCGGGCGCGGATAGGCGCGGGCGCTCAGTAGTTTGCAATAATGATCCGATCACTACTTCGCAAAAATGATCCTTGAGGCACCACTACTTATAAAAATTGCACACCACGGAAGCGTGCCAGTGATTAGCATTTTGTATCATCACGATGCCCCCCGCCCCCTTGTGAGAAGAAAGAGCTTCTTGCCCTATATTCCGCCTATCTTTCATTCCATTGCGCTTATGATGCACAAAAGAAAAGACGGGGAAAATTCCCCCGCCTCATATATTCCCCTTATATGCTTTTCTTACTATATAGCCGCTTTATGCCATTGCGGCCCCTTAAATCGCGGGCCTCATAATTGATAGCCGTTATCTTTGTGCCATTGGATATCCGGAACCCATTCCCCCGCGCTCAATTCAATCTCTAACAGTCTTTCGCTATGCGCGGCTAATATTCCAGCCTGATAGTTTCCGGCCTTTTCAAGCGCCTCTATGCGGGCGGCTAATTTTTCATTCAATTCCAAACTTGCGGCTAATTCAGCGGCTAATGTTGCGATTGCGTTTGACAGCGTCATAAGAAACCCCCGTTTCTGATATCGTCGGATCATTCCGACAAAAAACAGATTAAAGTGATTTGATTAATAATTCAATAAGAAAAGGGGGCTTTTAGCCCCCTGATCCATTTTATTTTAAGCGCCTATCCTATGCGGCCTCTGCATATTCTTTCGCCAAGCCCCAAAGCGCGGCGTTTAGCGTGATATCCTTTTCAGCGCTCTTTACCGCCCGCGATGAACGGAATTTATCGCCAATCCGCCCGCCTTGGCCGCCTTTGATTAGGTTTTCTTGTATACGGTTAAATGTCTTCCACAAATCAGCACCGTTATCGTTGTATCGGCGCGGGCGTAGCAAGTGAAGCGGTTCAATTGGGCATATGTCATCCCGCTTTTCCCCCGCCTTGGTAACATATTTAATCGAAAGCGCCCGATCCGCAAATTCCAAGGCCTTTTCAGGGGATAGGTTAATCTTCGACCACTCAATAGCGGCTATTGCGCCTTGATCCGCCCGCTCAATAACAGAATACGAACCTTCAATAATCCGATCCGCGATATTCGCGCCACGATGCGGAATTGATATTTTGCCAAGGGTTTCATCCTGTATCACTAAACCATTTAAACACGCTAAACGCATCAAGGCCGGAATAAGATTTAATCCGCTTGTTCCGTCATGAGCGTTAAGCAATGCAATTTCAGAAACCGTTTCCCCTACTCTTGCAAGGCGTAAATCCGCATCTTGTTCACGCCGAAAGCGGATCACGTGCTTTTGAAAGCCCTGTTTATCCGGATTGCGTACGTTGCGGGCGCTTGCGCGTACCGGAACAAAGCCCGCTTGTTTCATCAAATCGACAATTTCAAATGTCGGGATATGACGGAATTGATCGGAGCGGCTATCGTGCGGGCGCTCCGCATAGGTGGCGCTTGGCAAGCGGATTGCGTTATTGATAGCAAAGTGATTTTGATTATAACTAATGTCATTCATAGGAAACCCCCGTTTATGTTGTGCGCCATTGCACGTATTTTTTGTAAATCAATTTTTTGTTGATTGCAAGCGATAAATTGAATTTAATTTTTCGCCTTATATTATAAAGCAAAAACCCGCCACTAATTCGCTTTTTCAGTAATTACTAAAAAAGATAATTTAATTTTTGCTTAGTAGCATTTTTCGCTTGTCAATTCACTGATTTGCATTTATGAGAATTACAGGATCAATCCTGATCCGATTTAAACGGGGGTTTAAATGAAAATACAATTCAGACGTTTCTTGTCGGTCGATAGCCCTAAGGCGGTTAAGGCGAATTCTTACGGTTATCTTAACGGGATAAATTACGCCGCGCCTCATACGTTAGGCGGCGTCGGGAACCTATGTTCTCATGCTTCCATAGGTTGCATAATGATTTGTTTAGGCGATAATTCTGGACAAGCCGCCATGAGCCAAGCCGTTAAAGATAGCAGAATTCGCAAAGCGCAATATTTTATGAAAGCACGGGCGGAATATATGGCAGAATTCGCTTTTCACGTTCAAAAATTGATCGATAACGCTAAAAAAGACGGTTTAAAACCCGCAATCCGCCCTAACGGTTCGACGGATATTGCATATGAAGGGGTAGGGGTAACCGTTAACGGTACGGTTTATCCTAACATTATGAGCGCTTTTCCGGATATCCCGTTTCTTGACTACACGAAAAACCCAAACCGATTTAACCGCAAATTACCGCCTAATTACCATTTAACGTTTAGCCTATCGGAAACAAACGAACCGATTGCGCGGGCGCTTTTGGCGCGGGGGGTTAACGTTGCGGCTATTTTCGACCACGGTTTACCGGAAACGTATTTAGGTTATCCCGTTATTGACGGGGATAAGCATGATTTGCGGTTTCTTGATCCGAAAGGGGTTATCGTCGGGTTAACCCCAAAAGGTAACAAAGCGAAAAAGGATACGTCCGGTTTCGTGCTTCGCAATTATGCAACTCACAACGCATAAGGGGTAAATTATGACAATTGTAAAACATAAACGAAAATTATCCGATAAAGCCGCCTTGGCGGCGTGGGAAGCGGGGGAGCCGTTTATTGTTCTCAAAAGCGATGTTTTTCGAAAAGGGGCGGTTATTATGAAAGGTGACATTTCAAACGTCATCTATTCTTGTTCCCCGATTTGGGAAACGCTCACTATCGGTTACCGTTTAGATTGAGGGGGAAACCATGCAAGAATACAGAATAGAATACCACGACGGTCCTTATGGGTACGGTCCCAAACCGCGAAAAATCATGTTTATTGAAGCCGATAACGCCGAAAACGCGGAACTTATATGCCGCAATCATTATGAGCGGCGCTATGGGGTGGACGGGGGCCATCTTAGGATTGTTCGTTGCGCTCCACGTCAATCGTTGCCTCATGGCCGTGTTTTAGAGGGATAAGGGGGAAACCATGCCACAATTTACCGTAACTGTTCAATTTTCAGGCACTAAAACCTACGAAATTGACGCGCCAGATGAAACGGCGGTTCATGCGTTATTTGACCGCCTGTCAACCTTTGACACTTACGACAACCCGATCATTGATCGCGTAACCGAAATAATAATTAAACTTGAACCTAAACCGAACCCCGAACCTAACCCAACGGGTTATAACCCTATGAACCGGAGCGGAAACTTATGATGACGAAGGAAGAACACCGTGCAGATGCGGTTATGGACAGCATTTATGACCTAATTGAACGGGAGGGACCGGAGGTCATCGCATACATCGTAACGGGCTTGGTTAGGGTAGCGAAGGAAACCGAAGGGGCGGAATATCTCAAGGGGATGTTTGCTATCGGAATGTCCCATCTGGATTACCACATGGACAAAGAGGGTAGGCGGCCTCAATAACCACTCACCCAGACATACTTCACAATGACAAAGAACCGGATATTAATTTATCCGGTTTTTTCTTATTTTGCAATGAGTTATTTGATGTTATCTAATTTTTAGATGAGGCTATCTCATTATTAATTAAATTAAATTTAATTTTTTGTTGACAATAAATTAAAATATGATATTGTATAAATACGGGGTTAGGAAAACCCGTAACCGCTCACGGGGGTGACGGTTGGCTCATTGACATGGAGAGAATAATGACAAAGCTGACAACGGCCAATATTTTTGCGATCATAAAAAAGGATGACCGAATCGATCCCGAATTGGATTTGATCCCAGAAGATGATCGTGTAATGATTTGGTTGAAAACGGGTTGGACATGGAACCCATTGGATGGCAACCGCACTTGTGAAACGTTTAATCTTTCAACGTGCCAATGGGATGAGCCAGATACAATTTCATATTTAAAATCCCGCATTAGAAGCATTGAACCTTATGATGTTGACGAACATAATAAAAATCAAAAATATTAAGATTTAGGGGGCTTCGGCCCCCTTTTTCTTTGAAATAAAAAGGGCGGTCGGCACAACGGGGATGAAAGCCAACCGCCCCAAGCTACAACCGTCTGGAGAGAAACGGGAGCCTTCCATTAACCATACAAGAAACGGTTCAGGAAAACAACCGACTTGATTTGTCGAAGGTTAAAAAAGCTTCCCCTAACAATCCTGCATCCGGTTGATAACGTATCTTCTTAATGTATATCCCCGTCATAACGTCAACCTTCGGATCACCAACCCGCCCCACAATAGCCCCGATATCCGCCTTATTAGCCCAGTGAGAACTATCCGCAAGGCTATACAGGCTCAATTCCGAACTATCCAACCCGTTTGAACCCTTGGTAGGATGGACAACCACACATACCAGAACATTATATTGCATCGCGAACCCTTTCAGCTTCCGGATCGCCCGCCCAATATATTCCGTTGTGGTTTCATCCCGCTTCTTGTTTTGCTCAATTTCATTAAACGGGTCGATCAGGATCATCTTACAACCGTTACGGATAACCGCAACCTGCATCCGGTCAATCAACCAATCTATGTCGTGGTCGGTTTCACTATCTCCCTTTTCCGGTGCGACAAACGTAAATTTACTCTCCACAAAATCAACCGCCCGTTTACGGTTAACCGGAGCCGCAAACTTAATCGGTCCCTGTAAGAACGTGGACATCAATGTGTCAGTGACGTACGGAACAACCTTCATTTCAAAGGATGCAACCGCAACCCCCCAACCGTGCAACCGTGCCATGTTAGCGGCAAACTGAAGCGTCCACGTTGACTTGCCATGTCCGGGAAACCCACCCACAACCATAAAAGCACCCAGATAGGGGCGGATATACTGATCCAAGGAACCCCATCCGGTCGTATAGGTTTGGATGGGTTCCTCCGGTGGGAAATCAGATAGCTTGTAAACCCCATCAACCGGATACGGTTTAGCCGCCCCTATAATTTCCCGAACAGTATCTTTCCCGTGGTTCACCAAGACTTCATTGAAGTCTTTGCACCCATCGGGAAAATTAACAAACGAACAGCGAACCCGATCCAGACGGCGAACCAGTTCGTCAGCTAATCTCTTACCCGCCTCATCGCTATCGGTTGCTATGATGATCCTACGGACCTTCGTAAGGCTGTCCCAATCGGTTGTGATATAAGTGTATTTTGTATCGTTGTCCGGCGTGATATCCCAAGTCGTTTGTGGAACTGTAATAAGTCGTCCGGCATGATCGCGTGGGGGTGGTGCGCCGTCTGGGACGGAGACAACATATGGGTATCCGGCAGTTGCCACCGCCAATGCGTCAAGTTCTCCCTCAGTAATAACAAGGGCCACGCTTCCGTCGTGGAGTTGAGAATCTTGGAGTACGTCGATATTATAGAACTGTTTTCTACCATTTGCTTCCTGCCAAAATGTTTTGTGCGGCCCCCGATATTTGTGGCCCACGATTTCACCATCTTTAATAAACGGAAAACACAATACTTCCCCTTCAGGATGACTAACTACCTGCCCATCCTGACCGCGCTTTCCGGAGTAAGTCCCCATAAGGATCGCTATGTTTACGTCGATCCCCCGCTTTTCCAACCATTTTTGATGTAACTCTGAAAGCATCCGTCATCTCTCCTCCCGTCCAACCGCAATGGAAACACCGCCACCCTATCCCCGTTTGGTCTATCCTGACCGATAGGCAGAGGTCTGATGAATGCACCCGTTTACTACTACACTTTGGACACGTTGTTTTCTGTGCGCCCTTAGTCGCCGATCCAATCTTGATGCCGTGTTTCTTCAACAGCATCGTTAAATCTAACATGATTAAAGTACTCCCGTAATAGTTCGTTTGCTTTATCTGACCACATTTGACGGACGCCAAGTCTATCTTCAGCGTCGTTGATGATATTAATAGCAATCGCTACAACCGCCATTGCTTCCTGTAATGCTACTTCCAATTCATTATTTGTCATCTGTCTTATCCCATGAAAATTTAGGTAATGTTACTTTTGGTTTCTTATCCGGTTGAAATGCGGCCCTTATATTTTCTATCCGTTTGTATTGCTTTGGGGTCACTAATACGACTTTAGGCGCATATTCTACGGACGAATGTTGATTGCTGCCTTGATTGGACCTTTTCCTTCTTTCGCTCATTTATCCATTCCTCCACATCAAAACGCACAATAATACAAAACAACAGAACGTATGCGCTCCAAAGAACACCGAAGTCAAAATAGTCAGACTGGTCATTTTAGACCTAACGCCTCCTTCATTTCGGTTATCTTTTTCTGCATGGACATAACCTTATCCAATGCATTATCCCTTTGCCGCTCCGCCTCCGCCAATTTTTTACGCAGGTCAATGATGTGATCCAATGTTTCCGGATCAGCATGGCGGGTGTTAGGGGCATACGGCCCCAACCACCGAATTTCAGCCGACATCTTCTTGCTCTGATATCCCGTCATGTTTTCGCCCATCCTGTTACACATTTTAATCACCTAATAATTCACGGGTAAACTCCATTGCTTCCTCTGCAAGCAAAGCCTCATCGTTAAATATGTTATCCGCCTCCCAAAATTTAACCCACATCCGCAATGCCTTCCGCAATTTGACATTTTCGTTTATCAAATAATCAGCCAAATCTACTGCCATTTTTTTATCCGCCACTAATCTATTGATAGTGGTTTCTGTTTCTTTATCCATCACTCACCCTCCTACAATTTTAAATGCATATACACGCAATAAAAATGAACCATCCCCATCCATCTGCCCCGCGCATTGCGGTAACAGCCGCGCAAACAAGGGCAACACAGGCGACAAGGTGCTTATCTGACATCACTCACCCTCCTTCAGTGCGGCCAACGCAACATCGCCTACAAGTTCAAGTACTCCCCAGACTTCTGCCGCCGTAAAATCATGTTGCTCAACCCAATCTATTAAACTTGGTGGGT
>Ga0208739_1000091_pt1 | contig 33967 bp, 78 predicted proteins | sample CryBogCBE27Jul09_FD_184566 | JGI IMG/M metagenome (GOLD analysis project Ga0208739, IMG submission 184566) | Freshwater microbial communities from Crystal Bog, Wisconsin, USA - CBE27Jul09 (SPAdes) (version 2) | ecosystem: Environmental > Aquatic > Freshwater > Lake | place: Crystal Bog... | reverse complement strand
TAACGAAAAGCCAACAGTACCTGTTGATCCGCCACTGCCAATACTACCTGCGCCACCGCCGCTCAAGTATCCGTAAGAGCCGCTGATATTGTAAGAGTTTGACGAGTTAATACTAACATAGGCAGTTTGGCTACCCCCACCAATCAACATTTGTTTGTTGACTGTTACGTTGGTATTATTTAAAACCAATAACTCATTAAAACTACTGCTGGATCTAAATTTGAATGTTCCGTTAGGAGTACTGCCAGTGCTAACGTCAAAGTACATAGTGCTGGCCACTGTACTTGTATCACGTACAGCCATATTGGCCGCTGTACCTGCTGTGCCAGAATCCAACTGTAGTGCTACGCCGCTGACAAGATTGGAACCTGATGATATAAATGCTGTGGCCGCACCGCCTGCGCCATAACTCTTTACAGCACCCTGTACGTTTAAGCCACCGCCAGTAATACCACTTGGCATCTGTGTATTGATGTTTACTGCGGAACCGTCATTAGCATTAATCCAAACGCTACCAGTTTTACTAGTAAGGTGATAGTTACCATCGTCATAGATGTAACTGTTGCTGTTCATTGCTATACCATTGTTAGTCGGTATACCATTGCTAACACCTGTTGCGGTATTGATAGCAACAAATCCAGTATCAGTAATAGAAAGTATAGTAGCATTGTAAGCACTATTCAATATTTCCAATGTGCCAGTACTGTTCAAACGCATGGTCTTACTACCGTTAGTGACACCGCTGGTAGTGTTGGTTATTTTGAAGAAGTCAAAGTATCCAGTACCGCCTACGCTATCTTTACCTGTGGCTAGTATTGCAACACCTGTTCTTGTAGCAGGAGTATAAGTTACAGTCACTGGCGTTGCTGAACTGTTAGTAATTGCTAAACTTGTTAGTGTACCTAAACTGGTTAAACTACTTGAAACCACAGTTGAGTTTAATGTAGTACCTGCTAATGATCCAGCATTAGCTGTAATAACTCCACTGCTGATTGTAATACTTGTGCCGTCTGGTTGTACGCCGCCTACGTTACTTGTAGTTGCTGTGCCTTGATACGCTGTTAATTGTATACTACCATCCGGCCAACTCATCCAACTAGCCGCTGATCCTAAACCTGTTGCTGTCTTGAATGCCCAAGTTTGATTGCCAGCAGGAATGTACGGTGTACCGGTAATACTAAATGTTGTTCCGCCTGCGCTACTTGTATTAGCTATGGAACTAGCACTAGTTGAACTGACTGCTAGAGCTGTAACTACTTGGCCACTAGTATTAATAGCAAGGGTTTCGTTTACAGTTAAAGAATCTTTTATTTGGAAAGTCATATTACACTACAATAAGTTCGCGACTGATATTTATAGTAGCAGACGATGATGAACCCATAGTAGCGAGTAACTGTGCGTTTCCACCAGATATGTTTGAAGTAAATGTAACAAGACTACCATTGGTTTCTAACACACTATACTCAGTCTTGTATGTTGTTGTACCGTCTTGTATAATCATAATTTCGTGTACGCTGTAGTTAGTACCTTGTGTAACTTGTACCAAATATTTGGCTGAACGGTAAGTGGCAATTGCCCAAGTATCAACGGCTGTTGCTGTTGTAGTTGATAGTGTTGATTGGGTAACACTTCGATTAGTAATATTAGTACCACCACTAGTTTTAGTATTAATACTCTGAGTACTAATATTACCCGATACTGTAGGAGCACTAAATGCACCTGTACTTGGATTAAAACTAAATGTGCTAGTTGTTGAAAGTGCTTGATTACCGCTGGTATTGCTGGCTACAAATCCAATGTAGAATGTGCTATTAGTACTTACACTACCAGTAGTTGCTATATTAGTTGCGTTAGTTGCCGATGTAGCATTTGATACTGCTGTAGAACCAATAGCACTTACAATGTCACTGGCTGTTGCTACACTGATAGCACTTGTGCCATTACCTTTTAATAAACTACCGCTGGTAAATGATGTAGCACCAGTACCACCATATGGAACTGTAACTGCTGTTCCATTCCAAACACCAGTACCAATCGTACCTACACTAGTTAAGCTACTGTTAACAACACTGGATCCTAGCGTAGTTGCTGATAACACACTTACACTATTAATTTCATATACTTTGCCTGAAGCTAGACTAATATGTTCGCTACTGGTCCAAGCTGAGTTACTTGATAGCCATTCAAATGTTTTGTCTGTAGTACCATGCAATATGATACCGCCTTGGTTGGCTGTAGTATCAGTTGGGCTGGCAACTTTACCTAGTTCAAGATTAATATCTTCAATAGCAACTGTTGTACTGTTAAGTGTTTCTGTAGTACCATTAACTGTTAGTGTACCAGTAATAACAAAATTGTTATTGACTGTAGTTGTTCCTGAACTAGCGCCAATGTTAACTGTAGTAGCCGCACCACCAATGTTAACTGTAGTAGCATTGGCATTAACAATATTTGCTGTTGTAGCTGTAGTTGTTAAACTACCACCATTGACTGCTATGTTTCCTGCTGTATTAAAACTACCGCCATATACCGCACCGCTAATACCTGCACCGCCATAAACAACTAAAGTACCAGTTGAAACACTTGAACTTGTTGTGCTAGGTGCTTGAATGATTGCGGCTAGATATTGATTTGGATTACTGCTGGTAGTTGCTAGTCCGCCTACATTGAATTTAACAATCTGGCTAGGTGTACCAGTACCAATAACTAAATTACCGCCAGTTAAAGCGTTAGTACCATCTGTTCCTTGTACATACAAGTAACCATCATTTGGTCCTAGTGCATAGGCTAGACTGGTGCTTTGTGTACCATTCCAAGCAGAGCTGGTAATACCCATGTCGATAAATCCAAATGTATCTCCACCATTTGGACTTGTTGCTGTTAAATCGCTTGATACTTGCGCACCAACATTGTTGTTAGTTATGTTATTCTGTGCATAACCATTAATACTAGCTACAGTTGTAATTACAGTATCGGCTAGGGTTGCTCCACCAGTGGAACCAGCATAGATAGCACCAAAGCCATGGCTGTCACCGTTGAATGTACCACTGTTGGTTGTAATATTGTTCTGTGTTACTGTACCAGTATAATTAATACTTCCATCAACTGTTAAGTTACCTTCGACGTGAGCATTTGAACTTACTGTTAGTGTTGTACCAACTGTTACAGCACCGCTGGTTGATAAACTAGTCAATGTTCCAACAGTGGTTAAACTACTGGTAACGATGCTAGAACTTAGTGTTGTTCCAATTAAGCCACTTGAGTTAGCCTGTATTACTCCTGCTGATACACTGATACTAGAGCCGTCAACTTTAACGCCACCTAGTGTGCTTGTGCTGGCTGTTGGAAGTGTGTAACTGATAACACCACTTGTGGCTACAATAGTTGTACCATCAACTTGTAGCACACCTTTCTGACTACTTGATCCTGTTGGCAAATAAGTGGAAGTGATTACGCTACCATTCCAAGTACCGCTAGTAATTGTTCCTACACTGGTTAAACTACTGGTAACTACAGATGAATTTAGTGTAGTACCTGTTAATGTACCAGCTGCCGCTGTTAGAGTGTAAGTTGAACTGCTACCATCAAAACTAACTCCGTTGATAGTAGTTGCTGTGGCTAATTTTGTTGCTGTTGGTGCGTTTACCAATAGGTTTGCGCTACTATCAAATACGTTTGTAGTACCTATTGCAATCCCGTCTTTTATCTTAAATGCCATTATTCACTCCCGTTGCTATATTTATCAGAGCATTTTACGAAATGTAAACACATAATTTGCTGTGCCGCATGTTGCGTTGTTACTGAACATTTGTAGGCTTAGATAGGTATAATGTGCGCTTCTTAAAGTGCGTAGATAAAGACCACCATCTTGGCTAGCGCCTGTACGGTGTAGCTGTATTTCGTCTGTAGGTAATTCTTGATTAGAATCAGTTACACCACTAAACCAACTCATAATTCCACTGTAATATTCTGTAATGTTTTGCCCGCCTGCTGATATATCATTAGCATATAATTGTACTAGCCAAGTTCCAGTGCTAAGATTTGGGCCAGTTATTCCAGTATCTTGCCAACTGGTGTTCAATTGCATACTTACTGTAATAGTTACGATTGTATCGCTTCCGCCACTTTGTCCTGTGTAAGCAGTAATTTGTCTAGTACTATCTGTGGCAAAGATTAACGGGCCTGGGATTGTTAATGCACCAGTATTATCTAGCGTAGCTGTTTGTGTACCATCTGGACTGATAAGTTCGTTTGATGGTGTACTTGACCCGCCTCCACTAATAACTATACCGCCAGGTGTTATGCCATCACTAATTCTAAATGTATTTGAACCAGAGTCGTACCAAATACGGTTAATTTCGCCGATACGTGAATCGCCGTCGTCATAACCGTGATAACTTGTGAATAATTTTTGTACGAATGCCATTAGAATACCCTAGATAGAGTATTTATCGGTGTTCGCTTCTTGTAAGTTTTTGGATGATTGGGCTTTCTTTGCCCTGTCCTGCTTTAGCCAGTTCTAAATGCTGTTGTAGAGGAGGAACAAATACTGGATTTAGATCTTTTTCTTCTTCGTGCTCAGACTCTTGATCCATATCAACTTCAGGCTCGCCGTTGTCATTGATCTTAATGTTGATAGGAATATTGATGGTAAATTCTTTTGCTCTCATGATAGTATTTATGGCGTTGCGTTGCGTTTGCCTAAAAACATTTGACTAATACGGGTTGAGTACCAAGTATTTGTATATGTATTATCACCAAAATAGTTGGTTAGAGCGTCACGCAGATCCTGTGTACAACTAGTAGCATCGTATGTGCCAATTGCTACAATATCGTTCTGGGCTACCGCTTTTAAATCGTTTTTCATTGTGGTACATAATGCAGAATTACCATAGGTATCATATACTTTTGGATAGCCGGATCGCATAGCACCATTGGACGGGTTTAATACTATGATAGTATGTCCACGAGTCATTTGGAACGGTGCTAGCGTTGTGTCAGTACCGTCTGGAGCAAGGCCACGCTGGTCGCCAGCTACTAATGTTCCGTTAACTTTAATATAACTTCCGTATGTTGGATTACCGTTAAAGTTGGTACAGATAAATGTTAATTGTTGTCCTGAAATTGTCTGATCAAAACTTAGATATGTTCCGCCGTTAAGTTGTTGTTCAAAGAACCCGTAGATATCTACAGAACCTTTTGGTTTGTTTGCTACTGATGGCGGTTTTGCTGAATGTACGCCACCTAATCGGCCAACACCTGTTCTCATATTATGCTAGTTCTGTAATACTTGCAAAGCCAGCACTACTACCAACTTGTATTACAGCAAATTTAGTAACACCAGGAGTAACTGCTATAAACTCAGTAGCACCTGCTGGTAACAACATGTTTGCTGAACTTGCTGTTGGGCTTGCTCCAACAGCAAGATATGCATCAGCATTTACTGACACACGGACAATAGTTGTTCCTGACCCAACCGCATTACTAGTAGCAACACTACTTGCACCTATTGCTAAATTTTGTACTGTGCCTGGAAAGTAGGCACCTTTTCTGACTGTTAATGACATATTTTTATCCTCGTCCGTATTTGTGGATTCTAAGTGTATTTATCGATAAGTACAACACGCTTAACAATCTATATGACACCGTTTCCTATTCTCCCTAGCTTAGTATATAAAACACACGTACCATTAGATTGGGCATCTATCAACAATAAATGCTTCGATCTAATAGGGAAATCGTTGAAAACAGAGTATAGCAAAGCTCCTACAAACGGCGGAACTTCCTTTACTCAACGAGAACAACCACATGAATGGCCTGAATTTAGTCCGCTAGTTGCTACAATACAAGACAGTATTGAACAGCTTAGAAAAGAATGGAAGCTAGTTCCTATTAAGTTTTGGTTAGAAAAAAGCTGGATTGCCTGGTACGACAATGGTGCTAAGTTAGAAGAACACGAGCACGGACATACTATGTTTATAGCAACATATTATTTGAAAAAACCTGTAAACAGCGGTAATATTGAATTTCGTAACCCGTTAGAGTACCACTGGACTGGATATCCGCTGTTGCCCCCTGAGCAAACCCTGTGGACTGAAGTTCCAGCAGAAGCTGGCGATTTACTAATATTTCCAGGATGGCTTAAACATCGAGTACAGATGAATCAAAGCAATCAACGCCGTATAGCCCTTACTATAAATATCAACTCACATAGGTATCAATTTAATGATTAACAAGCAACCTTTCGAAAAACTAATACAAGATATGAAAGACAATGGCAAATATCGTGTGTTCAACGATATCGTGCGTGAAACAGGCAAGTTTCCACAAGCTATCTGGTACGGCCCATACAATATTAAAAGTATTGTTAATTGGTGTTCAAACGATTACTTGGGCATGGGTCAGAATAAAGTAGTATTAGAGGCTATGCACACAGCACTAGATCATACGGGATCTGGATCAGGCGGTACACGTAATATTGGCGGAACTAGTCATTATCACGTAGCACTGGAGCACGAGATTGCCACTCTACATAAGAAAGAAAAAGCTGTACTATTCAGTTCGGCTTATGTAGCCAATGAATGGACTCTGATTGCACTGGCTAAGATTATTCCTAATATTGAATTTATTAGTGATGCTAACAACCACAATAGTATTATTGTAGGAATACAACATAGTCGTGCAGACAAGGTTATCTTTAAACACAATGACTTAGATGATCTAGAACAAAAACTTAAGGTTAGTTTTGCACAAGGTAAAACTCCTTGTGTAGTATTTGAATCAGTATATTCAATGGACGGCGATGTTGGGCATATTGCAGAAATATGTAAGTTGGCTGAAAAGTACAAGGCTATAACTTATATAGATGAAGTTCATGCTGTAGGGTTGTATGGTAAAACTGGCGGCGGCAAAGTAGAGGAACTTGGGTTTGAAGACAAGATTGATATAATCAACGGAACCTTGGGAAAGGCCTTTGGAGTTCAAGGAGGTTACATTGCTTGCGATAAGATTGTAGCTGACGCCATTCGTAGTGTTGCCGCTGGTTTTATCTTTACAACAAGTATGAGCCCTGTAAGCTGTAGTGGTGCAATGGCAGCAATTAAATGGCTTAAAGATCACAACGAAGTTCGTGATAAACATCAAGAGCGAGCACGTAAGTTAAAATATAGATTAAAAGCTGCTGGAATTCCAGTTATGGATTGTAGTACCAGTCACATTGTGCCTGTGATGATAGGAGAAGCTAAATTGTGTAAAGAGATTAGCGACGAACTTCTAACTGAATATAGTATCTATGCGCAGCCTATAAATTCGCCAACAGTTCCTGTAGGTACAGAAAGACTACGGTTTGCACCAACTCCATTCCACGATGACGGAATGATTGAGGACCTAGTACAAGCTCTTTCAGAAATCTTTAAGCGTAGAAACTTATTAGTTCCATAATGCCAAAGAACAAAGCAGCTTTTACATGATCAGCATTGGCCTGCTCTTGTAACTGCTGTGTGTTAATCATATCTTGTAGAATCTCTTTGGCTTCACTAGCACTAAGTTGTCCGGCACCTACAGCACCGTGAACTTGCATTGCGTAATTGGCACGTTCGGCTGCCCATTCATCACCACTAGCTGCTACTTGTTGTAATTGATCGCTCATTAAAATCTCCCCTGCACTGTTTGTGCAATTATATCAGCTTGTTGTATTAAGATTTTCTTTTTCATATCACAATACATAGGGCTGATTGGCCCTGCTGATGCCCTATCTTGAAACTCTTTAATGGTTGTTAGCATTACTTGATCTAACTTGGCCATATCCTTTGTGCCTTTTGTGTTGGCATACAAATCATACCATTCTACTCGCATAAACAAGTCATGTAGCTGTGGCTTTAAATCTGTTGTACAATCAATGTGGCGAGTAAGTTGTTGCATGTCTGTAACTACTACACTTTGATTGCCGTCCCAGAAACTAGGAATTTGATCTTTTAAATCACTTAAGGTACTACAGCCACTTAATGCCAATAGTGCTATCAATAATAATCTTTTCATTTTTTATGTCCTGCTTTCATGTTAGCCATCCAGTTGGCCAACTGTGCCGCACGACCATGATGTCCTTTGGCAAACTTACGCAAACTGCTCACACTGCCTTTAGTTGGCACATGATAACGCTTGCTGTCGCCTTTGTCTTCGGGATTGCGTCCATCGGCAAAGTTTTCTTCTAGTGTTTCCCATTCTTCTCCAGTGTCACCAACTTTTTGTTGTGCAGCTTGAATTGTTTGTATAGGATACTGTTTTTCTATTTTATCAATTGCTTGATTATACATCTGTACTTGGCTAGCAACATCTGCTACTACTAACGCTTGACCAAGTCCTGGAATAAAATACAGTAATGTAGACAAATTTGGAAACTTTTCTTTAAGCTGTGATAAAGGATTCCCTTCAACATCTTGGCCTCCAAACTGGACTTCATCTAACTTATCTAAGAATGTATCAGCAAACTTTTTACACATCTTACTTAATTGTTTATTCTTAGTGATAACTTCTTTATATTCGCCATGATCAGCATCTTGAGTTGGATCTTTATATCCACAATAGACATGTTTAAATCCATGATGATTAATTAAATCAGTACAGCTCATTCCAACACGGCCTTCTGCTGTTTCATCATCAGTTTCGTTACAAGGACTTAGTGTAGTAACCATTACACTACCTTCTGGAATCTTGCCATGATACTTTTGATATTCTTCAATTACAGCTCGTTCAGCATGAACTCGAAGTTTACCCTTAGGATAGTTTAGTTTAGCAACAAACTTACCTTTAGGTGTAACAATACCTGCGGCTACCATACCATAATAGTCCGGACGTTCTTCTTGTCCTCGCTTAACCATAGAACAAAGTTTGGCTAGATAATCATCTAGCTTGCTGGTATCAAATGATTCAAATTCAAATAGTCTCATTTTTTACGCTTGCCATCTTTGGTATACTTACCGCTTTCACGTTTGGCAATAGCAATAGCCGCTTGTTGTGCTCCGCCACCTTCCGCCAAACCTTCATCTGCAATAGCTTTTTTTATGATGTTGACAACATTGGGATTAGTCTTAAGTTGTTTTAGGGCATGTTCAGCATGAGCTTTATCTTTGAATCCGTCTTGTACTACGGCCCAAGATGATGTACCAAAAAAGTCACCGTGCGGATACCATATCTCTGATTTTCCAGTATCTGTGCGATCTACTACTTTTAATTTAGTTGGATCTATTGATTCAGGTTTATCTTTAGCCGCTTGTGATTTAGCCATCATTTGTTTATGTGCTTGAACATTGGCTTTCTCATGTGCTCTAGGCTCTTGACCAATCATATCTCTTAAGAGATCTGCCCAGCTCCAACCTTCCATTTCTGGATCGTGGAATATTTCTTCAAATTCGCCTACTACTTCACTTAGATCTTCTTCAACAAAATATTTTGGAATTAAACCTTTTTTCTCAGCTATGTCTATCATATAAGATTCTAAAGCATCATCATCTTCATTAGCAAAATGTTCTTTAGTATCTGGGTCCATTTTTTTAATAATATCCATACCAAACTTAAACGCATGTTTGTAGCCTGGCATGTTATTCATACTCATAACAGTATTTGGATCAACTCGAAGTGGTTTTTTATCTTGACGTGTACCTAATGCTCGATTCATGAATCCTGTAAAATTAGGATCATGTGCTTCCGCCAGCATCTTTTCTCTAGCGATTTCTTGTTCAGCATATTCAATAAGCTGGCGCATTTCTTCTATTGACTCACAATGCCAACGGCGTAAGGCCAATGCTTTAGGAGTAGGCTTACCATTAGGCTTTTTCATTGGGCCTTTGTTGCCGCTCATACGAGCACAGAAACTCTTACGGCGTTTAGCTGCCTTAGAGCCTGGTTTTAATTTGCTTGGTTTAGTAGTTACAGCAGTCTGTAGTTTACTGCCTGGATGTTCTCTGCGATAGGCTTTTACAGCCTTACGACTAAGACCTGGAGTCTTGTCATGATGATTGACCTTGTTCCAATCTTCCCATAAGTCGGTTAAATTGGAAGCAAGATTTTCTATTAACGATTCTTCAATTGTCTTCTTCATAATAAATTCCAGCTAACCCGCATCCTAATCTAGCTAAACCCTGGTAAATGTCTTTACACAGGGCTATAAGGATTTCTCGGACGGTCATATCCATCATCTTCCGGGTATACTGGATATTTATCTGGATCAGTCAGCTGAAGCGTTAGCACCACATTTTTGGCGTTTGGCATTGGTTAAAGCTCCAAAGTTAACTGGCCACTCTTTCCCAGGAGCTAATTCAACTGCACCTTGTGGGAAAGCAAACTGTACACCACCTGCTTGTTCAATCTGTGCGATTGGCAAACGGAACTTAGTTAGGTCATTGCCCAAGTTAGGATATGGTGCAACGTGTGGGAATGCCCATCCAGCGATTTCTTTAGTTTGGTTGTTGATAACAATTTTGTAAAAACCATGTGGAACAACTACGCCGTTACCAATCTTCTTGTCTTGTGCATTGTAAACACCGCCTACGTAAACTGTATAGCTTTGGTTCAATTGCACAGTCCAACCGCGAACACTTGTTTCTAACAGTTTCCAAATACCGCGATTTAGCGAACCAGCTTGTGGACTCATATTGGTCATTAGGAACGATTCAAACTCTACTTGCGTATCCCAGCTTAGGTCGCCATCTGGACTCATATGTCCTTTGTCGTAGCCTGTACCTGCATAGTCTTGTGGTGTAGCACCACCTGGTACTGATTGATCAGCAGCAAATGCATTAGTACGAGCAACACAACCTAGTGCGTTTTGTGGTAATAGTTCATATGTTACATATTTTGGTAGTTTAGCGGCCGCATCATAACCAACCAAATAAGCCTGACGGCAAATAGGCTGTACACCTGCTGTTTGTGGAAATCCGTACGGAGCATGTACTTTACATGTCTGTGGATCTTGTGGAGCTCTTTGATTCCAAGCAAAGCTGGATGCGCTGACTAGAGCAATAACTAGCGCAAATAGTATCTTTTTCATAATAACACCTTTTCAGTTAAGTGCTACTATTTATAATTTACTAGTATCATAGTAGTTAATATGATTTTCAGGATTGACAAATTGTCTAATTACTCGAGCATGGTTTGGTAGTTCTTCTAGTGTATAGTATTGTGCTGGAACTGAATATTCTTCGCCTTCTGCGGCAAATGTTACTAGTTTTGGATGATGATTACAGCAATCATGCACGAATCTATGATGTACATGCCCGTACTCTCCGTCTGAGTTATGAGTTAAAACTAGATCATATTGCGCAATTTCGTTCATAATAAAATTACGTGCCATAATAGGATCGAAACTGATTTTGTCCAATATAATGTCTTTTTTATTGTCCGAAAACCCTAGAAAATCTACAGTAACACTTCTTCGACTCCAGAAATTGTAAATCTCTCTACCTCTCGGCGTATTAAGTCTATAAGTTAGATAACAGATATGCCAATCGTATTCTGGATGTGCCAGTATAAAACCTAACCCAAATATTATACAGTCATCTGGGTGGGCTACCATACAGATAGCTTTCATTTGAACCAGCCGACTCGCTTTCCTTCAGCAACACGAGCATCATGATCTTCAACACTCTTAGGATAACGTAAAGCCCAGACGGCGCATAACAACATAAAGAAGGCTGTTCCTGCTACAGCTTTCCAATTATGTGTAGTGAACCACATAATAACTAAACTCGAATCCATCATGATAATCATTAGCCAACGAGCTTTAACTGGGAACACACGCTTCTCTGCCCAGCCACGAAGGAATGGACCAAAAATCTTATGATTCATGATCCAATTGTGCATACGTTCACTGCCTTTGCTAAAACAGTAAGCAGAAGCCACTGTTGGTGTACTGAACGGAATACCTGGTGTGATAACACCAATATAGGCTAACCCTAGGAATAAAAATCCCAGAGTTAACCACATGGCTTTCTTTAATTTATGAATTGTAACCATTCTTTAAACCTTACGTTAAATGCTTCTTTCTTACGCTTATTTACTAATTCGTAGAACTCTGGCTTGTAAGGCTTGATTCGTGGTTTCCAACCTTTGGTCTTATCACTTTTATTGCTGTTGCAAGGACCGCAGGCTGTTGTACAGTTTTCCCATACACTTTTCCCGCCCTTGCTTACAGGCATAACATGGTCAAGGGTAGAATCTTTACGGTCAACATGAATACCACAATACTGGCATGTACCGTTGTCTCGTAGATAAACATTGCCACGACTAAAACGTACAGTTTGTTTTGGTTTCATGTATTCACGAAGTATCATAACACTGGGTACAGGTGTTTCCCACGTAGCTGAGTGTACAATCCAATTCTCATGAAATAATATTACATCGGCTTTGTCCAAAACCATGTACTTGATTGCATCTTCCCAAATTAGTGTGCTTAATGGCATGTAAGAAACAGGGTTACCGTCCGCATTAAGCAAAAGTGTGTCGGCCATTTTGATTACCTTCTAGTTGTGTTTACAGACCCAACTGAAGTATTTATTATACAGAAGATTACAGTTTATGTCAAGATATTTTGTGCAAATTCTGCTGCACTATGATCCAAGGCTGCGCACCACTGTCCTGCACCATCAGATTCAAATACCAAATCAATAGTAGGTGTTGCTGTTACCCAACTAGTTTCAGTTTTGTAATCGCCTGTGCCTTTGATTTCGTTGAGCAATTGGCCATTAGCCCAACCACACATACCTAAGAATAAACGCCATTCTCTTGGACAATCACCTGTTGCCAATCTAGGCAAAATATCATCTGCACTGCTAAGGCTAAACTTTTCATTTATTCTTAGAGTGTTTTTGCTTAACCAATCGCTGGTGTGTAATAGTGATAAACTTTGACTATTAATCGGACCACCAACATAAACCATTCCTGGTATGTTGAGTATCATGTCCAATTCTTTACCAAAGTCCACTATGGATAAGTTGCTAGGCTTGTTTAAGACTAGGCCTAATGTGCCTTGAGAGGAATGTTCTGTGACCATGATCACAGTCTTGTGCCAGAAGCTATTTTTTACCGCGGGAGGAGCAATTAAGAGATTACCTACAAAGTTCATGCGAGTATTTACAACTTTATGCTGTAGCTGTAGGAGTTTGTGATTTCATCAATGCTAGCGCATTGCCTATACGGTGTCCTCTAGCTGAACCACTGCTTCGTTCATAGTAAGCATCCATGGCCGCAGCTGCGTCTTGTGCTGTTTCGCAAGACTTAATTCTGTCTCCAGCTTTAGATTCAGTATGTGTTAGTTCCCATTGAACAAAAGCTAGTTGATCTTCTAAACTAGATCCTCTAATGTCTTTGCCCATGACCTTGACAAACTGTTGGGCTCTATCAGGATGCCATTGTGCAATACCATAAGCCTGTCCTTCATCCCCGACGGCATTGGTTTTTAAGCTAGCTCCAGACTCAGCTTGTAAGTTACCTACAATTCCTGCTGCTTGATCAGCTGTCCAACCCTTACTAATAAAAAACTTCATAGCTGTGTCTGCGCTAGCTGATGAACCAACTCCTGCGCCCACAGCACTATTGAATTTCTGCCCGCTACGCATTTTAACATCGGCATCTGTGCTTTTTGTTAAACCTGCTACAATTTTAGGATCAGCTGAGACTACTTGATTCAGTGCTCCAATAGTTTCTGGTCCTGGATCACCGTCTACAGTTATGCCAGCAGACTTTTGAAATTGTTTAATAGCATTACTAGTATAAGGACCTCTTACACCATCGATGCCAGTTGGGCCAATATTGAATCCCATGTTCTGTAATACTTTTTGCACATCGGCAACCTGTGGACTAATACGACCCATAGGTGGAACAAGTTTGAAAGTACTGTTCACAGCTTTATCAACATCACCGCTTTTGATCTGTCCCATGATGTCATTGATATTACCAGCTAGTCCTTGTGCTTGATTTGTAGCGTTCTGATTGGCTTTATTCATCATCGTTGATAAATTTGTGCCTGGATCAGCTATCTCTGATATAATTTCAAAAACTTTCATAACTGATCTTTCCTAGTTCCATAATCTGGTAGTGGCCCGCCATATTTGCGACCTTTGATGCGTTTGCCACCAACTACAATGCGAACTTTACGTTTGCCATGTGTAATCAAATGACTCTTTTCTCCGTCTCGAGCACGTAGCCCTTGACTTTTACAACTGGCTAATTGGCTGGCACCTAAGTCTTTGTCCGGTGTTGTTCCAACACACAACGCTCGACTGGCTTTTTCGTTGATAAATTCGTTTGCTCTCATAATATGTATTTATTGATTTAAATACTCGAACACATTTAGCCATTTTCGTTTGCCCACAGTTTCTTTAAGATGTGCTAGATCTGCGCAAGTTTTTATTCGCATACGAGCTTGTTCTTCTAGAGGAATAGCGGTATATTCTATTTCAGCGCCTTCTATTTCAGCAATTTCTTCAGCAATATCTAAGAAGCTATGTGCAAGTCCTGAACCACAGTTCCATATGCCTGAACCCTTGACTGTTTTGATAAAATCCATGTGTAGTCTGCACACATCTCCAACCCAAGTCCAATCACGTTTGATGTGCTCGGCACCTTCCCAAACTGTAATTTTACCTTCTTTCCGAGCTTGTGCTCTCCATTTGTGTATAGCATTAGCACGGTTACCTCTAAGATGCATGTACTTGCCGTAGACATTAAAGTAACGGAATCCTTGTACATAGATAGTGGGTGCCTGTTGAAATACCCAACGATCAAATAGATACTTGCTCCAGGCATAGGCTGTTTGCGGTTGGCAAGGTGCTAGTTCGGAGAAGTCTTTGGTGTTTCCGTAAACACTGCTGGAACTAGCATATTGTAAGTGTACACCGTGTTGTTCACATTGCTTAAAAAGCCACTGACTGAACTCCAAGTTCTGTCGCATGATAGCATCTACATCAGTAGATGACATGTCAGAAATAGCACCCAAATGTATTACCCAGTCATAGTTAACTACATCGGGCAAACTATCAGGATCCCATTCCCATCCGTCGATTTGCCAGCCGTCTTCTTGGTTTAACCAGGCTAGCATATTACGGCCAATAAAGCCTTCGTGCCCAGTTACTAGGATACGCATATTAATTTGTCAATGGAGTAAATCTAGATAAGAACGCTTCGAGTCTACAGGTAAATTCTTGATCATTTTGGTTATTGTATCGAACCCACGGGTCGTTTTCTTCGTTTGGATTCCAAATGGCTAGCACAGTGAATTCTTCTCTAGAAGAACTTCCTACCCATTTAGATCCTTCTTTTATTGTTGTCATAAGTATTGTCCTGGATTTGATTGTTCTAATTCGTCTAGTTTGGTCCAGACAAATTTTAGTAATTCTTTTCCTACAATTGGATCGGTGCTCATTAATAGTGTAACACGACTTAACAGCATGCCTGTGATGTTGTGTGCAGAAAACTTATCTTGATATTTTAAAATAACTTCATCTAAATCATTTACAAATGCCACTACATCTTTGTCATCATCATCCATTAATTATCATCCTTATTAGTCCAGTGCTGTCAATACTCACTAGTAGGATGTAGTTAGCCAACATGCCAAAAGATTTCCTAGTATAAGCAGCCCAAGCATAGAGAGCGCAACCGAAGATCCAAATAGGGTAAAGAGTAAGTAAGGGCGGATTGGGTACTGTGAGAGCCATGGTAATCGAATTGCCAATGCTAATAGCCCAAGCAAGCAACTCAATACAAAAACGAAAGCGATTGCTAGTGTAGTCATCTCGTATCCATTCTAAGGTAGGTTTAAAAAGTGTATCTATCATATAGTATTTTAGCATAATTTTAAATTATACTCAACAAAAAAGGCTACCTAAGTAGCCTTTTTGTGGAAACAGTCTCTAATTAAAGAGTAATACCCATTGCCTTAGCTTTATATCCCAAAGCGATAATTTCGCGACTCGGTTTGCCCATAACGTACTCGGTAACTGTAACACCGTTGCCTGCCTTACGTGAGTTAGCATAAATGGCATAACCGTTTGAACGGATGCGGCTAGCTTCTGCTGACAAGTTCTTAACACCAAAACGCTTTTCAGCTTGTGATGCTGTCAATGACTCACCATTGTAAAGTGCGTTAAAGACCTTGTATGTTTTTGTTTCTGGATTGAAGTATTTCATTTAGTTTTTCCTCTATAGATTATGCTGAAATTTATCAGCTGTATCTATTATAACAAACTGATTACAATACTTCAAGCTGTTTGGCTATCTTGCTTTAGATCAGGATGCCAAAACTTCTTGCCTGGAAAACGTGCTGTGGCCAATGCAACGGCCTGCATGAGATTTTGGCCTTGTGCTAAAAAGTCTCCGGTTAGTTTATCATAAGCATAAACCATACCATTTACTTCTTCAGCTTGAACAATGACAGCATCTTCAGGAACTTCAGTTACTTCTGATTGATCGTTGAGTGTTTTAATTTGATTAAGTATTTCAATCATTCGATCAGGATTCTTAGTTAAGTTTTGACTGAACTGATACAATGCCCAGTGTTTGCCAATAAAAAATGCCCCGTATGCTACACAAAAATAAGGCATGAATGTGAAAAATGTTTCCATGGATATCTCCTTTGGTAAAGTTATTTACGAATGATCAGTCTTTCATGCTCTCTAACATGGCGATTTTGGCGATTTTCTCCCCGAAGTCCTCAGTTTTACCAATAATATAGATATCGTGATGGTGTCGATCCTTTTGACGATCATAACGACTAAACTCAACTACTTTACCGCCAATAGCATTGTAGATCTTAAACTGTAGTGTAGGATCGCTACCCACATCACGTGAGCTAACGATTGAATTCTTGCCATGCACAGTTTCTGGAAGATAGATATCTTGTTCGCTGTCTAACCAGCGACGTATTCGACGTTTTAACCAATTCATTGTAATTTCCTCTGCGTGTTATCTTCTTGTAATGCTTGAAAAATCTTTTCAGCAACTTCTGGATCTTCTTCGATAATCTCGTCAATATCCACTTCATAACTGTTAGCTTCTAGTTCACTGCTTTCAAACATGCGCTGAATTTCAACTACCAATTCATCTAGTTCTTCCTGTGTGCCTTCAAAGTTATCAAAGCATCCAGGAGCAAACTCAATTGAAGGTTTGTTTTTTTCTTCTTCTGTCATACAGATTTGCCTTCTTTGTCTTGTTGATTAGTTAGATATTTTTCAAGTGCATTTTTGTACTGATCTTCGGTGAGTCCGTGCCAACCACAACACTCACCTGTTGGGCTACGACCACAACCGCACGAACCAAATTTCTTTCCATCTTCTTTAACTCTTACTTGCATTTCGAATCCTTTCAATAATTTCTTTTGCCTGTGGGCATTCGTTACGTTCTACCTGTGCTTCGATAGCACGTTCAACAGCTTCATGTAAGCTGCGTAGATATGGACGCTCTCGCTCAGTTGAGTAAGGCTGTGTCCATTTCAGTGTGTAGAGATATTTACGTTCCATTACCAAGTCTCCGCACCAGATACTTCTACTGTCATTTTGGCAGGATAGTCTGCCACAAATGTGTCGTAGGTCAAAGTAAGTATTGAACCGATCCCAGAACGATTGTCCTGATTCAATTCAAAATACTCAACTTCTGCTTCGTTGCAAATTTCTTTGATCTTATCCAACTCTTGTATACTTAATCTAATCATTTTTCAACTCCTTCTACTCGTTTGCCTTCTTTGAGTGTTGCCATCAGCTGACGATTACGTTCTTTTTGCTCTTGAGCTTGACGTTTTTTATTGTCGCTAACTTTTGCAATGATATCATAATTTCTTGCCCATTCGACACCTTGCAACCATGTGCGAACTTGTGCTATCGTGCCAACAAAGATTTCAGCTTCGCGATTGTAAATCGGCAAGCAATCTTCTCGAGGAATGAGACTTACCATGTCTTGATGTCCAGGATCACTCCAATGACCAGCATGTTTTGGAGGCGCAAATTTGAAACCAAGAGCACCCACTTGTACTTCTAGCCTAGTAATTTCTTGAATTAAATTCCAACCACTCATACACGACTCGCATGTTTAATCAAGGTAAAAAGATCTCGCTTGTTACGGGGTGTCCAAAGTTTGCCTTCTTTTGAACAAGCATCATTTAAGCCGCTTCGCATACTATGACAAGATTGAAAGTAACCTGCTTTCTTTACACCAGCAACTCGATCCTCTGGAGGTTCGTACCATGAGCTTGGATGCATGCAGGTAAACATGTATTGATTTTTGATCATTCGATTGAACCAACTAGCCTGCGAATGTTTGCAATCTTTACATAAAACTGTATCGTTCATTTGAATCTTTCATAGTTATAACATGCTAGTATTATAACATAGAAGATTTATCGTGTCAACTCGTGTCCCCATTTGAGCCACCAATAGGTATAGTTTTTGGGCGATAGTTCTGCTCGAATTGAGTAAGCATACCCATATGTAGTTGGATCAATGTCTTTATGCCAAGTGGGCGTTTGGACAGCGTTAGCCATTACCCATTTGCCCATCTCACTGTTTTGCCATTGCCAAAGTGGTTCTGCGGCATACAAGTCCGGATCTTCTACATCACCCATTCTAAAACGATGGCAAACGACTCGAAGTGGTCCATGCCGTTTGATATGCTCCACGGTTGTAAAGTCGCCGTTTGGTAACGGTAGTATTGTATCGTTCATAATGGTAGGTCAAATATGATTGGATCAGTATTTTCAACCGTAGGTTTAGGCGGAAGTGGTTCCGCTGTGATTAAACTGTTTGCAATCTCTGTACGAGCCTTAACATTCTTTTGTCCTAACACTACGACAGCATAGTCTTTGTGTTCTTTTTCAACTAGCATAACAACACAACGGCCTGCAGGATTGGTAAAGCCTGTTTTACTAAGAAGTATATTATCAAACTTAAAAATGCTGGGATTAGTGTTGTGTAATTTGATATGAATATACTTTTTACCCTTAGGTATTAATATCTCCGCTGTTTTGTTATCTGCATAATCTCGTAACACAATGTTATTTTTGATAGATCCAATAAAACTTATCAGTTCAGAAGCTGTACTTACATTATTGTATGACAAGCCTGTTGGTTCTTCTATGTGGGTATACATCAGTCCTCTACCTCGGATGTATTCGTTTGTATCGTTGACAAACTTTTCAAATCCGCCTGGATATGTATTGGCCAATGTTTCTGCTGCACGATTATCACTGGAGATCAGCATGGCCTGCATTAAATTATGCCTAGTAACCATCATGCCGTTTGGAAAATGTCCTCCACTCTTACCTTGAACCCGTACTTTTTCTTCTAAATCTACTCCGCTACGAAGAATAGTATTGGCTGTGAACAATTTGCTTATGCTGGCAATAGGACGTTGTTCGTTTATGCCGGAAGCCACTTGGTATTCCAAACGATCATAATCGTATAAGGCAAAGCTACCTTCAGCATGCACTGTGGTGCAAAATAGTAATAATAGTAACAGTCGTTTCATCTGGGCCACATTAGTTTATACATTGTATATAGTTTATCATCACGGAACATAAAAACAAATTGTCTATTAGGTACAATACTGCCAGTTTGAAAAGGTAGCTGAGCTCCATACCATTTGCCCGTCCAAGTTATATCGTCAAACATAGAACCAAACGCTTCTCTACACCAATTGGCACGATCTTGACATTCTGTAACTGATAGATCAGTTATGTCATGTATCCAACCTTCCTGTTTGAGTTGTTGTGCTGTTTGCATTTCAAATCGTTCTTGTGTTACTGCCATCATGTTCTCAATTCAAACCACATCCAATCTTTTTCATCTCTGAAGTATATCTTATTACCGTTACAAAACCAACGCTGTCCTGGACGACCAAATGTTTCTACTAACCAATTGTGTATAAGTGTGCGGTCATTAACTTCTACTACATGGTATTCGTGATTGAGTACTAGATCGTTATGTAACGGAATCATTCTTCAACTCCAAAATGTGCTCGAATATATTTGCTCACATAAGAATCCATGTCTGCTCTTTCTACTTCATCAGCAATATCACAGCATTCTTTCACAATCAACTCGGCGAACTTTTCATCACGGATGCGATTATAGTTCACAATCTCTCTAAGGTTGGGCTCAATCTCGCGGGCCAATACATCAGCTTGACGGGCTATTTTATATATTTGTTCATTCATCACGAATCCCTAATTACATCAAATAGTGTGCCGTATTCATAGCCTTGGTTTGGATAGACATATTTGTTGCGTTCTCTGCGGTATACTTCTCTTAACCAATACCAGCGTTTGTTAACCTTAACAGGCCGCCATGCAAACATCTTTTCCCATGCACCTTGGGGTCCTCTAAAATATGCTTGTGGCATTATTCTGTCCCCCAGCGTAACTTGAACCAATTGGCATCTTTAGTATCTTCAAATAAGAAGTCCCTACCGCTACGCTCATACGCCTTTTTGCAGTTTTCTTCTAACCAATAAGTAATATCAATGGCATGATGATTGTCTATAAATTTCGGAATCATAACACGGGTCCAGCCCAGGCCTTGTAACATGCCCCAAAGTATTTCTCTATCTACTTCGCGGGCAAGGTCGTTACCTAGTTTGTCAGCTATATCATCTTCTATGTTCATGACGACCACTTCAATAGAAACATAGTGATTTGTTTTTCACTCTTAAACTTCCAAACATTAAAACTTGTGCGTATACCACAGTTGCATTCAGTACTCCAGGCCTGTATAGGATCCATATCGTCTTCACGCAACCCGCGTTCAAACCCACGTGCTCCAATTTCATCAATATAGGCTTGTAGTTTAAGTCCTGGCAAACGTTGCCATTTAATTTTAGGTGCAGGTATCATAGATCGTAACCAATGATTGACATAATCCATGTTCCAACTTTTGCCAGTTCCTCGGCCTGTTAGTTGGACTACTCCGCGACCTTTGTATTTAAAATCTGTTCCAGCCATGGCTGACATTCCTCCCAAGTTCTATAGATATGAGCATGACCGCCTTGGCGAATCCATTCTTCACAGTTGCTCACACGATCATCAATTAAAATATCACCTTTTTTGCAGTGTTGCCATTTATCGTGACTATACGGTCCTATGAACATAGGAATGTCTGGGAAATGTAGATCGCACCAATGCACCTTATCGTAAACAGCATAAGGCACATCATTACCATGTGGTAGTGCTGTTAGAAAGAACAAGTTATCTGCAAGTCCTTGAGACACAAGATGTTTACAGTAAAATACTAATTCGTAAGCACCTTTCTTAACTGGCAAGTCCTTATAGAATCTTTCTTTGGCTCGAACCTTATCCCAATCTTCATCTGGAATACGTTCGCCATAATTCCAATTACGATTAACTAATCGACGAGCCTCGCCCATCCAGTCAGCCACAACATCATCTACATCTAAATATATAATCATTTTGGTATAGTCTTTTTAGTTGGTCTTGGTCTGGGCTTAGGATCCAACTGTTCTTTCATTCGTTCAAACTTTTTCCTGCGTTGCCTTGACTTCAGGGCTTGTTTGAGTTGATCCAACATATCCCGGTTCCTCTTTGGTTACGTACATAGGATGATCTAACATCCGCATCCATGTAACAGGCTTCCAATACTTGCTAAGGATATTGTTAATGATAACAATACCAATAACAACTACTGTTAACGACAACATGGTTAAAATACTTCCTGCCAATATTTCGGCTGCTACATCTACATCCATTATACTTCTTCTTTCTTTTCTTCTTTAGGAATATGATCACTCCATCGTAAGATGAACCAATCACGCTGTGCTTCGTTTTTAAAACTCCATAGTTTTGGGCCCGAGCAAAAGCCACAATGATTTTCCTTGCACCAAGCTGTCATTTCTTCTATAATTTCTGGTGAAGGATCCTTATCAAATAGTATACCTGGCAATTTAAACATGCCAACTTTAACTTGTTTCAATTCAAACATCCTTATCCTAAGTTAGGATCTGGTTTGACAAAGTAAGGTGTACGGTCTTTGAAACCTTCAAATTCAAAACTAGCCAAGGTGGGCAAAACTTCTGCCAGTTTAGATTCTTCTGTGGTTAATACTTTTCGAGTTCTACCTTCATACAACAAATACTCCAGTTTTCCCGAAGGAGTATAGTTGTCGTCGGCAGTTGTTTGAAAACGAAATAGGTGTTTGAGTTCATCTAGTGTCATGTCAGTTTCCTTGAATAATTGTAGTTTTCTTTTCTACAAACACTGGTACTTGTCCTGGTGCATATTCTTTAAATTCGTAGTTTTCCAGCACTGATATTAGGCTGACTAAATTCTTTGGATCAACTACGCCGCCACTACGATGTGTGTCAGTAAACAAATAGTATTGATACAAGGGTGCTGTTCGGTCAACAAACATGACTTCAGCTTGTGCAAAAATATCTTGAATTTCAGTTAGTGTCATATAGTATAATCCTTTATAATTAAATTCAATGCTTCGATACGTCTAATATTCCCTGAAACATCGTCAGGGTGTAGCCAATAACCATCTGTATTGGTGTCAGTCTTTGGATTGTCTTTCCATTTCTTAAGCTCTGACTTGAGATATTTACGATAATCTGTAAGCGTAGCCAGAGTAATGCGATCAGCGGTTTCGCCATCGATCCATAACTTTGGCATGTGTTTTTCTTTGCTCATTTGTACTTTCTTACAATATCAATAAAAAGATTAAACAATTCGTCGTCAGTCATCAAGTGGACATCAATTTGATCTATGGCAAATTCTAATTCAAAACCTATTTGCCACATTTGATCAATGTAATTTAGCACTAGTTCTCGCATTGATTAACTCCGAATACTTTAACAAAAACATAGTATAACGTCGTTCGTTGTAGAAGTCAAGACAAATGACATGCTCGTTGATGTTTTCCCTATGAAACTTTCGATCCCGTTCAGTTTCATGCCAAATGTTATCACTACGGTCGTAGTCATCTAGTTCTCGGGCTGTTCTGGGCCTGTAACCTGAGTGTTCTCTAACAGTGAATCCCAAAACTTGCTTCATTTTGTTTTTGAGCATGAACACACTCATTGGATGTTCTTTGTGTAGCTCTTCTCGAATCACTTTCCACTGTCTAGTGGTTAATTTCAAAGTACTCACTGTAGTCCCGTTCTTCGTAACAGTTAAGGTCATAGTTCCAGTGTCGTGTGTCATAGATTCTAAAATGGATACCATAACCTAGAATGCCAATACCAATCTCAAAGCCTGGATGATCACAACGATGTATTAAGCTGAGTTCACAGTCTAACAACAATGGACTGTAGTATGTGTGCTCTAACTCCCACGCTTTGTACATGCCCATGTCGCCCTGCAGGCATCCTAGATTCTTAAAGTAATCCCAGCGATCAAACGGATTAGTAAACTCAAAGCGTAAGTTTAGGATGTTCATGGGCTCATGCTCGCAGTAGCCATACCGTCGTGAACCTCTTCTTGACCAACCAGTTTGTCTAGTAGCTTGAAATCCTCTACAGCCCGATCTATGTCTGCGTTCAATCGTTCTTCGGCACGTATGATAGCTTCATAGGCTTTCTTTAGGCTAGGATGTTCTTCACTACGGCGCTTCAAATACTCTAGCTCTTTTTGCTGTTCTTTCTCTTTGGTTTGCTTTTCACGAACCCAACTAGTAATGTTGGCATCCATTCTAATTGTAGTATAGTTAGTGGGTAAGCTGAGCCAAGACCCGTTTGAATAGTACTGTATGCTACCATTATTAAGTCTTAGTACACCGCTGAATGTGTCTCCTACATTGGGTGAGTGATAGGGCAACGTGACCTGCCCATTTTCTACAAATAATCCATCTGACCCTGTAATTGATGTTATCATTTTCTCAGTCCTTTAATCATTTTATATTCTACCCTTATGAAATCACAGTAAGCACCCTGGACTTTGATAGGCAGGTCCAAACTTATCATTACCCTGGGGCCTTCCTCTAGGCTACGCACATTGTCTGTACCCACGGTACCCACAAAGGGTATACCCTGGTACATGCCCTCTACCCTATCACCAAATTGGTATCGGGGTTTAGGAATAGTCCGTTCAAAATATTCAGTTAGGTTACCCATTATTCACTCCATGTTAATATGAACCAATTTAATTCTTGTTCTGTTTGAAAGTACAAGCGTTTGGCACCATCTCTAGTATGCCAAGCCCAACGACCCACAGGGTAGTAGTTAGAGCCAAACTCTATGGCTATTTCTCGTTCCATACCCGGGCCCCAAGTAGCCCAGCACCACTTGCGCCACTCAAAGAACTTGATCTTGTCCTCAAGCCGACTGCTCCACACGGGCACAATATAATGGCTGAACAACACATGCCCTTTGTGTCGGCGATCCAATCGAGTGACTGTAAACTGTTTCATGTGCAGAGTGTACGATGTGTTACTGTATATTCGGGTATGTCAATCGTGCTGGCAATCCATAGCCAAAAACAAGTGGCTAGAATAAAGCCAATAAAAAACTCTCGTGTAAAGATTTTACGCACGGCGAACAGTCTTAACTGGAAAAGCACTGGGGCTGGGTCTGTAGGGCACAGTATAGTCAACGCCATAGTGGCGAGCCAGGGCCAGGGTAATTTCCTTGCGCACACATTCCTGCATGCTCATGTCATAGGTAGTGGCCGCACACTGATTGATATTGAGTTCTTGAATAGTTGCTAGTACGTTTACAATTTCGTCTGTTACTGTAGTCATATGTTAGTCCTTGTCTATAAGTAGGCAATGCTGGGGCAAAAGTCCTTTTTGCAACCACACATCCCCGTGTTGTTCCATGATCAAGCCATTGACACAGCCCACAATGGGTTGAGGTGTCAGGGCCAGTATTACAATTTGGCTGATCACGCAAACGGCCAAAATTGTCATCATAGTTCTAAATAACCAGATATTCATACTGTCTCCAATTCTTTTACGTGTCTGCAAGCGCCGCGATAGGTATATCCAGGGCAAGTACAAGTCTTAGCGTCTATGTCTAAGATATATTTGGCACCCTTACTGCCGTCAATTTCTCTAACCCTACCCTCTACTGTTTGGGGAATGATCACACTGAAAATGCTATCAAATGGGTTGAGCTCCAAGGGTTCAAACTTACGTCCGCTTTTGGATATACGTATAGGGTTCTTAAAGTAGTAGGGCACGTTTGACCCCACACGCATGTAGGCAATCATCATGTCACCTTCCAACAAGTAAGTGTGATTGATGGCAGCGTTACCATCTTCCCACTGAGTAGTTTCTCTGTATGCTTGTGCCATTGCTAGTTGCTCCTAGTTTAACAAAAACTTAATTATACAGGATATTGTGTGATTGTCAAAGGATTTCGAGCATGCTAGGCCCAAGCCGCAAAGCGGTAGCGCGAAATTTTTTTGAGCATTCAGTAGTCAACGCACTCAGAACCTTCGTGCTACGACTTCATCAATGGCAAATGAGCGCCTTTGCCATTGACTCGCGGCTACAAATCATATACAATACTGGTATGATACTACGCCCAACACCTCCCAAAACACCCGATACAAGGCCCATGACTATACGAGATTGGTTGCCCATTGTGTGTATTATAGCAATAGTCATTTACTTGGTCGTTACTAAATGAAAGCCCTGCTCATAACTATATATCTAGTGCTAGCCCTAAGTGGTTGCGCAGTTTATACACCCGTGAGTTTGACTACAACTGTGATAACAGGTAAAAGCCCTACAGATCATGCATTAAGTCTAACTACTGATGCTGACTGTAACATGTGGAATAGTGTCGTTGATTTGGCTTATTATTGTGAGTTGAACAAGAACCCAGCATATACATACAATAGGAATGGATTCTAATGACAAGTCTAATATATGTGTATAAAGAAATCACTCAATGGTTGAGCAAACAGGGCATGTGTACACGAATAGTGTTTTGGATCTGGCTAGTAGCTGTAATAATACTATTGGCACTTTGGGTAACACACTAATAAAACAATAGAAAAGGCCCCGCTGCTATAGTATGTGATCATGTCTGGCTATGTGTTGAATATGGGGATCAATTAACTTTGCCCATGCTAGACGATCCTCACGTATATAGAACCGTGTGGCTGAGCCAGGTACATAAGAAACCCAATCTGCTGACAGCCATAACTGCTCTTTAACGTGTGAGTCAGCTAGGCTTTGAAGACACAGTATTAACATGTATGTATATAGCAAAAGACCCCGCTGCTATGCGTGTGCAGTGTTGAGGGAACAATAACGGGACCGGACAACTAGCAAAAGGCCCCGCTGCTATGCGTGTGCAGTAGGGGAAGAATGTGAGAAAGATGGGAGAATGGTGAGAATGGTGAGAAATGTGGGAAATGTGGGAAATGTGGGAGTAACCATTGCAGCATAGCCTCTCGTCACCACACCCGTTCTCAAACGTAGACTCTAACCTAGCCCACCCTGGCCGCTATTGTGACGCAGAATCCCAAATCTGTCACACTTTATTGCACTTTGTCACACTTTTCAACACTTTTCTCCCCACTAGATCCCTGTCAATGACTCTATACGCAGGGTGGGGAGATCTATTTCACACTTTATCACACTTAATGTACACTATACTTTTAGACCTCGCACTAGTGCAGAACCACTAAGTGGCAGTGTTGCTATGCTAACCACTCTTAATGGCTCGTTTAGTAGCGAACTGTGTAAATACTTTAAGGAGAACACTATATGATCACTACTAGAGTAGTTATACAGCTAACCACACATCAAGCGCATGTAAAGGTAGATGCGGGTGGTGTTATTACTGTATTCAAACATAATGATTCCTCGTGTGACATGGACACATTTACCTTTGATCAACAGTATGAAGCCAGTGACTTTATCAGTACTCCATTGCCTCGTTACTACTATAAGGTAACAATACACGGGGATTCGGAAGAATAATAGCCACAGTTCGGGCCCGGGACCTTGCCCAGTCCAAACCCGTTTTGTCAACCAGGTTTATGTGGATAACTTTGTTAATAACTTTATCCACAAGTTTATCCACTGTCAATCTAGCGTTACAGGGGCGCGCAACCAAAACCCGTCTCAAAAGTTATCCACACGTTATCCACATAGTTAGTTGGCGCTTACTAACTTAAAAATCGTTGCCCGCCCTCGCCGTCCATCCCCAGTGTCTGCTGTTCGAACCATACCACTATTATAGCACCAAAATCCCAAACTGTCAAATCCCATGAGGTCGGCAGGGTCTTTGACAGTCGGCCCAAAATGTTGTATAATACAATTTTAAAGGAAATACAATGCGTAAACTAACACCCGCCCATAAACTACAAATTAACATGCTAGTACTTAAAACTACACAGGATTACATAGACTTTAGTACTACACAACACGGTGTTAACAGGCCCATTACAGTGGACAATTTACAGTTCCACACGCTAGACATACAGTATAATATTAATGCGCTAGCGGCATTTAATACGGACAATAATGTGCAAAAGTTACACGATAGTATTATGCAACAGGACACTTTTGTACGGGAGTACTACATAGAGGTGCTACAGTACATAGAAAGTAATAATTTAATTCCCAGTAATGCTTTTTGTTGCATATAACCCTACTGTGTGGCGGGTTATTGACAGCCCGCCCAAAATGCCGTATAATACACACATACACAGCAAAAAGGAGCTCTTATGTTTAACACACTTGCACACGCTAAACTAGTTTATAACAAAAAAGTACAAGCATACAAGCTCGTAGTCGCGTTTAACGCACACAAGCAAATTAAAAAAATTGGTAATACAGAAGTAGTAAAATATGCGTTCCCAACACAAGCAAAATGTGCGTATGTTAGTGGGGACTTACTTGCAGAAAACTTACAAGAAGAGTTAGCTAAAGTACTACCCCACGCTGTCAATACTATACGCAGTAACAACATAGTCTTTGTAGACTAATAACAACAAATAGCCCTACAGTGCGTAGGGTTATTGACAATTTGAGATAACGACAGTATAATACACACATAGCAACAAAGGAGCGACACAATGTCAAAAGCACTAGTAAAACGCATTAATAAAGCATTTGGGAAAATTTACGACATGGGCGATAGCGGGCTTGACTATTTAGACGGGCATGTAGCACTAGATGCGGCTTTAATGCAACACTTTTATGACGAGACACTTGACACATTAAGCAAAGAGATGCTAGAGACGCTAGCTGTACAGTTAGAGACAGTAGTAGAGGATGCGGAGTTTGACTTAGATGTTTAATAACGCAGTGCAGTGGGCCGGCACGGCCTGCTTCATGTGCATGTATACATTAATGTCGTTCTTCCCTGAGTACAACAGCTACAGCGTACTGGCAGGGTTCTGTGGGGGAACGCTGTACATGATATGGAGCTTACGTGTGCGCAACTGGCCACAAACGTTGACAAATTGCGTGTCAATAACCATTTGCGCAATAGGGTTATACAAGTACTTTGGTTGACAACTAACCAGGTTTCAACTATAATACTAACATCAACTAACAAAAGGAGCGATACTTATGTCAGGCATTTACGACGTTGTTCAAAACCCAATCCCAAAGACCGGATTGTTTGCAACCCCAGAGAGCTTGGACCAGCTGATGGAGTACTGTCAACGCTTTAATGGGCAAGAGCGCATTATTGCTATCACTTGCGCCACTATGGCCCTTAACTTGGCACACGAGCTGGTTGAGGACCGGATCTTGTCTAAAGAAGTGTTTTGCGGTTGACAGTTTGGCTAGAAGTTGCTATAATTAACACTTAAACACATTAAGGAGCGATAAATGGGTACACGTTCAATGATTGCTATCCAAAACCCTTACAACAAAACTGTTCGCGCAGTTTATTGTCACTGGGACGGGTATTTGGAACACAACGGCGCTATTCTTCAAAAGCATTATTCAGCTAGTCCCAAAGTCAACAACTTGATTGCACTGGGCGATATTAGCTCCCTGCGCCCTGAGATTGGCGCAGAGCATCCGTTTAGTCGTTTGGATACTAAGTTGACAGACGAGGAATGGGACAAGCTCTACGGCAATCAGTGTACATTTTACACACGCGACAGAGGCGAGACAGCTCCGTTTAAAGTGTTCCCCTCGCTTAAAAAAGCAGAAGACTACTTTGAGGGTAGCTGGTGCGAGTACTTGTATGTTTACAAATACAAAGCATCAGACGACTATCAGTCGGGCGAGTGGCACTACAAAAAGATGGGCGGGCGTTGGAAGAAGCTAGCCCCAGCTATTCGTAAACTCAACCCAAAGGAGTGCGCAGAATAACCCTGCAACTTGAACGGGTATTGACAAGGTACCCGTTCTGTTGTATACTATGTTTTTAAGTTACTAAGGAGCGAACCGTGGGATACTTTACAGATTGTGATTTTGATTCAACCCTGGACATGATTGATTGTGTTAATGAGGTTGTGGAGCGTCATGTACGCAAGATGGAACGCTGTACGCCCATTGAACTGGGTTTGGATGTGCGCTGTGGTCCTGTGTACATTGACAGGAATGAAGAGGTTATTGCTGTTACACACTCTAGCGCCATCGACTACTATGGTGGGTTTGAGTACATCAATGAGGGCGAAGGTAGGGTTACTTGTGGTAGCTATACTTTCTTCAACACAGAATCAAGTCGTGTACAAGATTGTTTTGATCACTTGAACGAAGTGGTTGACGAAGAAGTAGAAGAGTAGTATAATAAACACTTAGCAACAAAGGAGCAGTCAATGGAATGTACTTATTGTAGAAAATGGCACTTTGCGGGTTTGAAGAGCTGTAATGCTCCTGGTGCTCCAAAAGAGATACCACACAAACAGTAAGGTTATTGACAGAGACTAGTTCATGTGCTATAATAAGCACATGAACAGTTAGAAAAGTATTAAAGGTTACCTACACTGCTAGGCGCCCAGATAGAGGACAGTATCGACGGATACGCTTGACGCTGGGGCATGAAACAGGAGCAATCCGGAGTAGCGGCGGAGTATGTAGGCAGTAATGACCGTAGAGGCCCAGAGGCAGACGTTGCCCTGTGGTAGAGATAGATCTACAATGGTTCCTTTAGTTCTTTTCTAACTGAAGTTTATGTCCCGGGAATCCACGCTGAGTTCGCAACTCAGGGCAGTGAGCAGGTGAGACTCCTGTAGGGACGCCAATTTGCCGTAGTAGCTCTCTGGGAGGGTAACTCGTTGTCTGCGAGACTTAGGTGGGTTCGATTCCCATCTGCGGCGCCAAGTTAAGGCATTCATGCGAAAGCTGATGTAAGTCCAATCTAATTCGGTTGACGTAGTAGCAGTTCTGCGTTATAATATAGACATATTAACACAATAAGGAGCGAAACTTATGTTTGATCATCTAGTAAAAGTAGCGAAAGAAGTAGGCAATGGAGACCTCCTAGTAGGCCTGTTTGCCATTAAAGTTAACCGTCACAAGTATGATGAGGACTTCCTTAAGACCTTCGACGTCTTTATGGATATGGGTGCTCGTATGTTTGAACCAGCGGAGGCAGAATGACAGGCTTTCAAAGTAAACGAGCAATGGCTAACTCTAAAGGAGCAGGTATGAAAATAGTACGAGTTGAAACACTACTAACACAAGAACTTGAAGTTCCTGATACTTGGGAGCGTGAGGATGTATTAGACTTCCTAGCTGAGTATCAGTCATTCCGTACAGCCTTTCAGGGCGTGAGCAACGAAGATCAAACAGCCCGCATCGTCGACCTTGGCGTTGTGGAAGAAAGAGTAACTGAAATGGGCGAGGAGGCCTTTGATGAGTAAATTAGCAGAAGTAGCATACGATATTGAGCAACTGTACATTGAGGGCTACAGGCCCACATCCATCGCGGCTCAATTGGACATCCCTTTGAGCATGGTGTACGATTGGTTAGAGGCTGTGAATGTAGCCGCTGACGAGGAAGAGCACAGTCCTTATCAGACCATCAACAGTTGACAACTTCTGCTCAATTTGCTATAATAATGACATAGTAAGGAGAGCGAGATGAAGATTGTAATCAAAGTACCACAAAAGACAAGAGCACACTTTGTTCTCTTTGCGGAGAACACGCCCTTCAAACCCAAACGGGTGGAGAGCAAGGTGTTGTATAAACGCAACAAAAAGCACAAAGGACGCGACTATGAATGAGCATGATCGGGCTAATTTGGAGTTCCTTTTAAACGCCGACGAAGCAACGATTAAAGATTGGCATAGTAAGGTATCAGCAGATGATATCGACTACGCACACGAGCTTTTAAACGCTTTTAGCCAGGAGTTGCGTGAGCAGGCTCAAGCATTGAAGATCGAAGCTGAAATGTCCTTGTCCGACAATTACCATGAAGCGAACATGGTTATTGACAGGATTAGGAAACTCTAGTATAATAACTACTTACACAGCAAAAAGGAGCGAAGATGAACATAGCAACATTAGAGCAATATGTGGAGAACAAGAACAAGTGGCGAGCCGTATTCAATCAAAAGCCTTTGAGCCTGTTGAACGGTGCAGATCGTCAGGCCATCGCTGACAGCATTGACAGCGAAATGAGCCCAGAGAACCTTACCTGCGATGGCGAACTGCCTGCGTCAGTGGTTCGTGCAAAGATGCGTAATCTTACTCGTTGTGCTAGCGAGTTGCTCAGCATTGATCCTAAAGTAACATTTTCTGAAATGGGAGTTTAATATGCCAAATTGGTGCAATAACACAGTAGAGATCACACACAGCGACCCAGCCAAGATTCGTGAGTTGGTTGCGGCGGTTAATGAAGGCAAGTTCTTGAACTACTGCAAGCCAGTGCCAGAAGCCCTACAGATTGTAGCGGGTCGCGTAGGCGATGACAACGATCCTAAACAGATTGCTCTGCAAGAGCAGACCATGCACAATCTCAGCACCTATGGTTATGCCAATTGGTACGACTGGTGTGTGAATGAGTGGGGCACCAAATGGGATGTGGATGCCATTGAAACCATTGAACTAGAAGGCGATGTAGATCATGTTACCTTTGGCTTTGACTCAGCATGGAGCCCACCTACAGGTGCTATGGAGTATTTGATAGAACAAGGGTTCACAGTCAGGCTCTACTACTATGAGCCCGGCATGGCATTTGCTGGTATTTGGGAAGACGGCCAAGATGACTGCTATGACATTGGCGGTTACACTTCAGAGACTGTCAAAGAGGCTATCCCAGAGGCCCTAGACGAAATGTTTGGGATATCAGAAACGATTGCAGAATACGAAGAAGAAGAAAATGAAGACTAATAAAGAACTCAACACAGCACACGATGCCAAGCAACAAGACAAGGTTAGACCCAAACAGCCCGAATACCAATTCAAAGAGCTGGAGGCTGTGATCCGTCAATGGGTGAAAAACGATGAGTAGACTCGCACTATTTGGACGTCCGTTCGTAGTTTTTGATGCTAAGAATAAGGATCATAGGTCATACTATCATAACTTTGCCATTACAGGCTCATGGGGGCAATGCCCTGTTAGGTTCGTAGTGGATGATGATCATGGTGATTTGGTTACAATGATTCAGCGTAGCTTGATTATCTACTACACGAACAAGGAGTTTGGACCTGTTGTAAAAGAACAACAGTCAAATATTCGCCCAAAACGCAAAAGAAACGGTTGACAACTCGCCAAAAGAGTTGTATAATTTGAACATGTTAGAGAGATTGGCTCAATAACATATTTTTTAACACACACAGAGGTAACAAAATGGCTACAGATAAATTGTTTAAGGTTGCAGGTATTTCTAATTTGAATGGTACATACAAAGTTCGCTTTGCCAATGACATGATGCGTATTAAGGTTCTTGCCAAGTCAGGACATACTGACATTCGCTTGGCTGATCTTGAAGCTTCAGTTTCAAAGATGGATGCCGCTAAGATCCTATTGGGGTTGGACGAGTTCGCTGATTCAATTGCTCAGGCAACTATCACCGAATATATTGCTGAGAACACTCCTAAGGCTAAGACATCTAAGCCTGCCGCAAAGGGTGTTATGAAGCCAGCTAAGGCTACAGCACCTAAGGCTGTTAAGGCTCCTACAGCTGACATGGACGAAAACATCCCTTTCTAATCTATGTTCATTCAGTTTGAAGTTTGGGGACTATTCGAGGGGCATGAAGAGCTCCTCGAATGTGTTCCAACCCTAAAGGAAGCAGAACGAGTAGCAGAAGATCTGCTAGAGTTCAACGAAGAGATTTGGATCTTAGAAGATACGGATGATGACTTACAAGAAGTTAGACGTTATCGAAATACCAATCCAATAGGATAAGAACAAGGGCCTATAGCTCAGCGGAAGAGCAGGGGACTCATAATCCCTTGGTCCCTGGTTCGAACCCAGGTGGGCCCACCATTACACAGACGACACGTCCCAAAGATGTGTCGTTTTTTTTTGGTTTTGACGACTTGACAATCCCCGCCCAATCCAGTATAATTATGATTCGAAGGCAACGGGATGGACGGCAAGGCTGGGCGTGTCTATAATACCCTTTCATCCTGTAAGGTTGTTGACAATTTGGCTAGACTTTGCTATAATACTTACATACAGACACAAAAGGAGCACTAAATGAGCGAATTCAAAAGCTGGGAAGAGATGTCCGTGCTAGAGCAATATGCCTGCCAATACTGGGATATGTATAAGGATGCCTATGGCGTTCGCCCACGCGGTATCGATACTACCAATTGGACAGAAGTAGAGTTTGAGGCTGAGTTCGTTCAGTTGAGCCGGACTATCGAAGCCAACTACAAAGAGCAATTGGCCAGTGAGGCTCGTGCTATTGAGGCATTTGAAGATCGTGTAGAGAACCTCATGCACACCAGCACCAACCGTCAGCGAGTGATTGCTTGGTTGATGGATGCTGAAGGCGCCAATGGCGACTACGAGTATTTCTGTTTCACTCAGGGCTTGCCCTATGGTTACTTCAATAAGGAGACAGTATGATTACATTAGAAACCCGTAAGAACTATGATCA
>Ga0208739_1000083_pt1 | contig 36757 bp, 62 predicted proteins | sample CryBogCBE27Jul09_FD_184566 | JGI IMG/M metagenome (GOLD analysis project Ga0208739, IMG submission 184566) | Freshwater microbial communities from Crystal Bog, Wisconsin, USA - CBE27Jul09 (SPAdes) (version 2) | ecosystem: Environmental > Aquatic > Freshwater > Lake | place: Crystal Bog... | reverse complement strand
TATTACTGGTTTTGCATCAGGCGGTGATCCACCCGTAGGAACTCCATCTATCGTAGGCGAAAATGGTCCTGAATTATTTATCCCTAAATCGGCAGGTACAATTATCCCAAATCATCAATTAAGTAGTGTTATGAATAGCTCAAGCGGTGGCGTTACTTACAATGGTCCTTATATTGCTAATATGTCTGCTATTGATACTCAATCGGCTACCCAATTCCTTGCTAGAAACCAAACAGCAGTATGGTCAGCAAACCAAGCGGCACAAAGAGGACTGCCTTCAAGCAGATAATTTATGGCAAATTTAACTACCATCCTATCCATAGCGGAACAAGTAACTATTAATGACCAACGCTTTGTAGGTCAAACAATTAGCCGAAATCAGCGTATTTCCACCAGCGAAATTGTTACAGTTGTGCCTTTTCAATTTGAAATGAAGCCAATGAATTACCTGTTGTATAGCCAAAATAGGGATTTATTAGCAAATCTCCGTTATTTTGACAAATCAATGGAGCAATATCTTAATTTTGGTTCTACTGGTTGGGAAAATTACATCAATTATCGTGGTGATATGACCCCGACACAGGTTGCATCCTGCCAATGGCAAACGGCTTCTGCAAATAAAGTGTTGGTATTAGGGAATTTACCTAGTATTTCCTCTACCGCTTTTATTGTTAAAGCAGGTGATTTTTGTCAATTAGACCGATACAGTTATATTGCAACGCAGGATGTCCTAAGAGGCTCAGGCACGACAGTTAATATTCCAGTTCATAGAACCTGCCTAACCACATTAGTAAGCCCCGAAAATGCAGTAATTGGTCAATATGGCACAACTATTGCTATGGGTGGAAACACCTATACGGGTTGTACCTTTCCAGTAATTTTGCAACAATATCCGACATATACTTTAGTACCTATGACCAATGATTCATTTATATCTTGGACAGGAACATTTAAAGCGTTTGAATCAGTATTATGACAACACCTATAACACCAATACAAAATACAAACAATATTCGATATGCGGACTTTGTTCGTGTAGTAACGCCTACCGCCACCTTTAGATTTTCTACCGCACCAACGCAGATGACTATTCCTGCCGTGGATGCTTTACCTTTTGATGGATTAGGTGTTTTGGTAGGTATTGGTAAAGTCCAGCGAGATATTAAATCCACAGCAAATCAAACCACGATTACTTTAGTAGGTATTGATACGGCTTTACTTGGTGAAGTTTTAGGAAATAACTTTAAAGGCGCACAAATTACCATGTGGAAGGGATTTTTTAATCCCGATGGCACATTAATTACCTCAGGTGGCAGCGGTGGTCTTTACCAATATTTTTATGGTTTTATTAATACTTTCAACATTGGCGAACAATGGATGGAAGAAGTCCGTATGTATGTAGGTACAATTACTGTAAGTGCGGCAAATATTCAGATGATATTACAAAACAGAACGGTTGGAAGGTTTACAAACGATCCTAGCTGGCAATTTTTTTACCCAAATGATACCTCTATGAATCGTGTTGCTACCATTTCAACTGTTTATTATCCTTTTGGTAAAAATGGTTAGATTCGCTAATAAATTTGACTTTCCTGTTATCCATGACCTATTAAGGCATTTTTGCAGGTTACATAAGTTTGCAATCCTAAAAGATGAAGCAACTTGGTCGGAAAGTCATGTAAATAAGCAATTAAGCATGGTTTTGGCTGGTGCTGGATTTATCTTGATAGCGGAAGATGGAAGCGGTTTTTTGGTAGCTTTAAAAGCTCCTTGTTTTTTTATTGAAAATGCTTTTTCTTTGCATGAAATTATTTGGCACGCAACTAACGACAAAACATCATTAAGATTATTTAAAAGGTATATTGAAATTGGCGAGGAAATGAAAAAAACTGGAGAAATAAAAGAAGCTCATTTTTCCTGTTTTTCAGAATCCGATTTCAGTAGATACGGCGCAACTAAGCTACAAAATACTTGGAAGATATAGCATGGGCGGAGGCGGAGGCGTAATTGGTGCAGTAGTCGGAGCAGTTGTAGCCGTAGTAGGCTTTGTAACTGCACAGCCCGAATTAGTAATGATGGGCGTATGTATGATGGCATCGTCTGTCGTATCTGCTCTTACCGCACCTAAATCTCCCGAAAGTAACGGAAGCACCTCATCTCAGTTAAATACTGGCTCAAATATTCAAGTCCAGCCAGCGACCAATAATAAACTTCCTGTGGTTTACGGAACTACCTATATTGGCGGCACTATTGTTGATTTATCTATTTCTTCCGATAATCAGCAACTTTATTATGTTTTAGCATTATGTGAAGTAACTGGAAATAGTGCCGATAATATTACAATCGGTAATATCCTTTACGGCGGTAAACAAGTTACATTAAGCGGTACAGCCGTAACCGCATTAACCGATCCCTCTACTGGATTAGTAGATACATCAATTAATGGTTATTTGAATATTTATTTATATAGCAACGGGTCATATAGCGGTATTAATACTTCCCAATCTGCTATTAGCGTAATGCAAGCCTCAGGTTTGACATACCAATGGGATAACACCAAATTAATGAGCAATACTGTATTTGCCATTGTTCATTTAACCTACAATTCCAATGCAAATGTAACCTCGATTGAACAAACTCAATTTGAAGTCATTAATCCACGGAACAATGCTGGCGATTGTATTTATGATTATTTAACCAGCACTATATACGGCGGTGCTGTTCCAGTAAGTCAAATTGATACGGACAGCCTTAATGCTTTAACAGCTTATTGCAACCAAACTATTACCTTTAATAATTATTTAGGCGTTCCTTCTACTCAACCACGCTTTAAATTTAATGGAGCTATTGATACAACACAAAATGTATTAACTAATCTTCAAGATATGACCAGTTGTTGCGACTGTTTATTAAAATACAACGAAATTTACGGAAAATGGGGCGTTATTGTCCAAACCCCTACATATTCAGTAGCAATGGATATTAATGATTCCAATATCGTATCTGCAATTCAAATTACTTCATTAGATATTTCAAATACCTATAATATTGCCGAATGTCAATATCCTGATTTAACCTTAAATAGCGCATTTAATTCGACAACTATTGATTTATCGGTGGTTGATCCATCGTTATTATATCCAAATGAGCCACAAAATAGCCAAACTATTAAGCTCCCATTAGTTAATAATAATGTTCAAGCTCAGTTATTAGCTACACGTTTCCTTAAAGCGGCTAGAATGGATATACAAGTCCTTTGCACAGTAAATTATATTGGGCTTGAATTGGAAGCTGGTGATGTGGTTACCGTAACCAATGCCAATTACGGATGGGTGGCTAAATTATTCCGTGTTTTACAGGTAAAACAAAATTTTATGCCTGACGGGACTATTTCCATTGATTTAATGTTACAGGTATATGATCCCACGGTTTATAGCGATACCACTATTAACCAATATACTCCACCGCCTAATTCGGGATTATCCGTTCCTAATATTTTTGGAACAATTCCAGCCCCAGTTATTAGTAATTTACAAGTAAGTGCGGCAATTCCATCTTTGCAGGTAAATATTACAACTTCAAGTGCCGGTATTACACAATATGCAGAGGTTTGGTATTCAGCATATCCAACTCCCACATCAAGCCAATTAATATTTGCTGGAACAAGCCAAATCCAGCCTAGTGGAGTGCCTTATGGAAATAATGCGGTAATTCCCTATGTAACTTTATCCACCATTCCAGCAGGAGATTGGTATTTTTTTACTAGAATGGTTAATTCTATAGCCACTTCTCCATATAGTCCTGCCAGCTCCATAGTTCATTGGAGACCTTTAACATTTCAATATGTAAATCGGTATCTTTCCGTTGCTTATGCTGATTCCTTAACAGGATCAGGGTTTTCCCTTAACCCCACAGGAAAATCCTATTTTGGATTGATTAATACCACTTTTGCATCGGTAGATTTTGTTGCATCCGATTACACATGGTATTTAGGAAATCCTACTTTTGGCACAACCAATCATCTTTTATATTCAAATAGAAGCAACAGGAAATTTAGCTTTGCCACGGGCACCGCAAATTATGCGGCTGGATCAGCTTCTTATGTGCCTAGCGATACTTCCACCTATGATCCCTCTATTTGGGCGGCACTTCCTACGGGCACAAACTTAATAGATTTAGACCAAAGGACTGGTCAGCTTATTCAGACTGGAACAACCACAGTAGGTAATGGACAAATCTCCATTAATAATAACGATCAGGGATTGGTTGTAGCCTCCTTAGCGCAATTATTGGATTTTGGCACGGGGGTTTATACCAAAACCGCATCAGCGGCTACTATTACCGTTGATATTTATGGTCGAGTGGTAGGATTTAGTCCCCCCGATGTGTTTGATTATTCTATGACAGCTTATACGGCTTCATCAGGTCAGACTTATTTTGCTGTTACCCGTGGAGCTGGCTATATTGTTGGTCAATGCTTTGTATTCCAAAACGGACTTTTATTGGATACCAGCGAATATACCGATGCTTCGGGATCGGTAACTTTAGTGCATGGAGCAACTTTAGGAGATATTATTACAATTATTTCCGTAAAATCTTCCAATACCTCAACTGGTGTATATGCCTCATTTACTAGAAATGTGGTAAGTTTGTCCAACCAAGCAAATTACACCTGCTCAGGGTTTACCATTACTAGCGGAAATGAGCTTTTATTCCTTAATGGCACAGTTGTAAATGCGCAAGATTACAATATTAGCGGTCAAACAATTTCCTTTGTGTCCTCTGCAACTGGTGATTTAGAGGTAATTCAATGGACTAACAACAATTTAGGAGTTCCAAACGGCACTCCAGTAAATTCGGATATTTATACAGTTATAGGACAAACAGTTTATTTATTTAGTTATGATCCTAATGCATTTAACTTATATAATAATGGAGTGCTACAACTGGAAACAGTAGATTATTCCGTAGGAACTGGGCAATATACTTTATCAACAGCTCCAACAACTACATCGAATATTTTGGTGCAACAAACATTTAGCAGAACGGGTCCCGTATGACGCAAGCTTTTAATTTATCGCAATTAGCTAATCGAGTTGATTCCACAGGGCATTTAGATGCTTCAACTGGTCTTGTCAACGGCGTGCCTTTTGCCAATGGCGGAACTGGTGGAACAAGTCCTTCTACCGCATTAATTTCCTTAGGAGCAATTACTTCATTAACAGGTTCTCAAATTCTTCCTAAAGGTAGTGCGGCTCAGCGTGATGTATCTCCTTTAGCTGGATATATTCGTTTTAATACCGATATACATGAATTTGAAGGATATAATGGCACAACTTGGACTTCTGTTGGCGGTGGTGCAACAGGTGGCGGATCAGATCAGGTGTTTGTTTTAAATGGACAAACTATTACAACTAATTATACAATTCCAACAGGATCAAATGCTTCATCTGCTGGAACAGTAACAATTAATACTGGCATTGTAGTTACAGTATCCACAGGTAGTCGTTGGGTAATCGTTTAAGGATAAATTATGGCTGGCACTCTAGTCGCAAATACAATTAATACAGATACAGGCTTATTTAGCACTAATAATGCTTATAGCGGTATTGCTAAAGCATGGGTAACTTTTACTGGTGGAAATGGAAATACTGCTGGAACAGTATCTGCTTCTTTTAATGTAAGTTCAGTTACAGTAAATGGTTCTGCTGATTACACAGTAAATTTTTCTACTGCTATGCCAAATACAGTTTATTGTGTAATTTGTGGTTGCCAAGAAGATGAAGGAAATTCTACTCTTAATGGCAACAGAATTTTATCTCCAGCAAGAACAACAACAGCATTACAAACCACAAGTGTAAGACTTGTTTCTTCATATACTGCTGGTGGTTCACAAAATAATATCTATTATGGATATGTTGCAATATTCAGCGCATAAAGGATAAATCATGGCAGGAACAATAGTCGCAGATACTCTACAAGATGGTGCTGGTAATAGCACAGCAATGGATAATGCCATTTATGGTAGCGCAAAGGCTTGGGTAAATTTTTCAGCAAATGGCGGAACTGTAAGCATTAAAAAATCTTACAATGTAAGTAGCATAACTGTAACTGTAAGTGGCTCGCAATATACAGTCAATTTTACAAATGCTTTAGCTGATGCTAACTATTCAGTAATAGGCACATCAACTTATGCTTCTTCTACAGGAACATCTGGAAGAACTTTACAGCCTTATAGTGTCGCTACAAATACAGCATCTAGTTGTAATTTAAGACCTTATGCAATCTCCGCAGCTTCCAATGAAGCTGATGGAATGTATGCAGCATTTTACGATTAACAAAGGAATAAAAATGGCTCAAGTAATCATATTTCAAAACCCCAATGGCGGTGTTTCGGTCTGTGTCCCTACAGGCGAATTGCCAATTAACGAAGTCTTAGCAAAAGACTGCCCAGCAGGTGCAATTATTGTTGATGACTCTGTATTGCCTACTGGCTCAGACGCACAATTTTTTGATGCTTGGGAACTTGCAGATGGCAAAGTAACAGTAAATTTTGCTAAGGCACAGGCTATTAAATTGGCACAATACAATTCATCTGCTGTAAATGTTGCGCAAAAGCGTCAATTAAACACATTAGCTGGTATTGAAAACAGCGTATCTGATGCAGACTTTACTGCTGAATTGACTGCTGGTCGCACCGCTATTTCTGCCGCCAAAACAACTGCCGAATTAGTAGCAATCGCTAATCCTGTTTAAGGAAATATTATGTCAGTATCTTTATATGGTAGTGGAAATACAGTAATACAGGTGGTTAGTTCAACTTTAAATACTAACTTTTCTTCTTCAAGCACATCTTATATTACAACAGGTTTAACTGCTTCAATTACTCCACAAAGCACTACAAGTAAAATTTTAATTAATTATACATTTAGTGGTGCGACAACAAATAGTTTTCAAACTCAAATTTATAGAAATGGTTCTATTTTGTCTGGTGCATCTGGAACTGGAACAACTTATCAAGCATCTTCTCTTTTTATTCCACAAAATAGTGGTTCTTCAGGAATGTATACAGTTTCTAGTAATTATTTAGACAGTCCAGCAACCACTTCATCCACTACCTATGCAATTTATATAAAAACAGATGCTGGAACATTTTGGTTTAATACTAGAAGTGGTAGTGATTTTAGTGGAATAGCAACAATTACTCTTTTAGAAATTTCAGGAAGCTAATATGGCAGACTTACATGATGCAATTCGTGCTTTAAATTCTTTTGTAATTACCATTCGTGGCGATATTGCTTATGATAAAGATGAGCAAGTAGTTCAATATGATATGGCTCAAGCACAAGCTAAATTAATAGAACTACAAACCCAAGAAGCACAAGCAGAACAAGCTGCTAAAGACGCAAAGGCTTCTGCATTAGATAAATTGGCAAAATTAGGTCTTACCGATGCGGAAATTAATGCTTTAATTGGATAGTTTGATACAATAAATACATAAAATAAGACATGATTAGCGGCTACTGGGAGTGCCTAGTGCTGAAAACCGAGAATTGGGATAAATCATGGCATTATTTAGCAAAAATACCATTACGCAGGTCAGCGGATTTGACAATCCATGTATTGCTGGCGAATTAGTATATGGTCAAAAAACCTTTTGGAATCTAGTATTTTCCTCCAATGGCGCTCCAGTTGATTTAACGGGAGCTTCCATTGATGCCCAAATTATTCGCAGGAATGTATCTAACCTTCAAGATACTCGCTATGGCTTATCCTTTGATATTGCCGATTATGTGCCCGAACCTGCTCCAGTAAGTTTGACTATTACAAACCGAGATGATGCCAATGGACTATTTACCTTAGTCATTGACGAAACCGCTTGGGATGTCATTTCTACTGATCCTCAACTCAATATTTCAGCCGATAATCCTGTTGCATTTAGTGGTCGCATTAAGGTTGGATTCCCTGCCGTAGGCTCAAATCCAGCTCAAGATTCGATTATTTTCCTTTTGTATCTAGTTAGATCAGATGGAGTGGTAAATTGATATGGCAACTCTATCCATTACCAAAGGAACTGTAAACGATATAGCGGTTTCGGTTAATGCTACCGATGTATCAGTTACTCAACAAAATAATATAAATGTCGAAGTTACTCCAGTCGGTAAGACGGAAGTTACCATTGACAGAGGATTAATAGGACCACAAGGACCAGCAGGACCACAAGGACCAAGTGGCGGAACAGATATTGGTGGTTATCCAGTTGTTATTACTGGAGCGCAAAACTTTGATGCGCTTATGTTTGTTAGTAATGAATGGATAAATGTAAATCAACTTGAAATAGCCGATGGCGGAAACTTTTAGGAGCATTAAATGAGCAATACCATACGAATCAAAAGACGGGCTAATGGCGGTGGTGCTGGTGCTCCTTCTTCATTGGCGAACGCTGAAATGGCGTTTAATGAACAAACTAATATTCTGTATTACGGAACAGGCACAGGTGGCACAGGCGGTTCTGCTACCTCTATTATTCCTATTGCTGGTAATGGCGCATTTGTAGATTTAAACTCTGCTCAAACTATTGGTGGAACAAAAACCTTTAGCTCCACTATTAGCGGTTCTATTACAGGTTTGGCTGGAACGGCTACTGCTTTGGCTACTGGTCGCACCATTTCCATTACAGGAGACCTTGCTTATACATCAGGCTCTTTTGACGGAACATCCAATGTAACTGGAACAGGCACATTATCCAATACAGGCGTTACCGCAGGCACTTATACCAAGATTACAGTAGATGCTAAAGGTCGTGCCACAGTCGGTGCGGTAGCTTCCATTAGCGACCTATCTGCGCCTACTGGTGATGTTTCTTTTGGTAATTACAAAATTACCTCTTTATCTGATCCAATTAATGCTCAAGATGCCGCCACTAAAAATTATGTGGACAGCGTTGCACAAGGTTTGAATGTTAAATCTGCCGTTGTAGCCGCTACAACTAGCTCTATTACATTGGTTGGCGGTCAAACCATTGACGGAGTAACAGTTGTTGCTGGCGACCGAGTATTGGTCAAAAACCAAGCTTCTCCTTCTGCCAACGGTATTTACAATGTTCAAACGACTGTATGGACAAGAACTACCGATGCCAATACATGGACTCAATTGGTTTCCGCATTTGTATTTGTGGAAAAAGGCACAACTCAAGCCGATACTGGTTGGGTATGTACCGTTGATCCGGGAGGCACATTAGGAACAACCCCTGTTACTTGGGCTCAGTTTAGCGGAGCAGGAACTTATACCGCAGGCACAGGCTTATCTTTGTCAGGCGGAGTATTTAGCATTTCCAATACCGCCGTTACCGCTGGTTCTTATGGAAGCGCAAGCCAAACATTAAGCGCAACTGTAAACGCACAAGGTCAGCTTACAGCGTTATCTGCGCAATCAATTAGTATTGCTCCTAGCCAAATTAATGCGACAATTCCTAACAGCGGATTGACCAATTCGACCATTTCGGGTGTTGCTTTAGGAAATAGCCTATTTGCTTTGACAATCGGAACTGGTTTAAGTGGAACAAGCTATAACGGATCAAGCGCAGTTACTGTTGCTTTGGCTAATACGGCAGTTACCTCAGGAACATACGGAACTACCGATGGCACAACTACAATGCAAATTGCAGTTAATGCACAAGGTCAAATTACAAGTGCCGCTCAATATTCAATTAATGTGGATGGTGGAACTTTCTAATTTTTTTAACCCTGCTATATAGCAAATATAGGGATGCCAAATGGCTAATGTAATAAAACCAAAGCGGTCAAATACCGCTAACAATACGCCTACAACTTCCAATCTCACCTCAGGTGAATTGGGAGTTAATATGGCGGATAAAAAAATATTTATTAACAACGGGACTGCTGTTGTTCAAATTGGAGCTGGCAATTTATCCGCATTAGGGGATGTCGCTTTAACTTCTCCAGCCTCGGCTAATTTACTAAGTTACAACGGCACCAATTGGGTAAACCTTGCGCCTAGCTCGGTAACTGGAGTAGGTAGTCTTGCTAATGCTTTAAGTATTGGAACAGGTCTTAGCGGAACTTCCTATAATGGCTCATCAGCTATAACCATAGCCCTTGCAAATACAGCAGTAACCGCAGGAAGTTATACAAACGCTAATATTACAGTAGATGCACAAGGGCGTATTACCTCGGCGGCAAATGGAACATCAAGCGGTGGTGTTACAGCAGTTAATGGAACAACAGGGCAAATTAGCTCTACTGGCGGAACAACTCCTACATTAGCTTTGGTTACAACAGCAGTATCGGCTGGATCATATACAAATACCAATATTACAGTTGATGCTTATGGCAGAATTACCTCGGCTTCCAATGGATCAGCAGGAGGCGTTAGCAGTTTTAATACTAGAACTGGAGCAGTAACCTTATCCTCCAGCGATGTTACAACCGCTTTGGGCTACACTCCGCCAACTCCTACGGGATCAGGAGCAAGTGGAACTTGGTCAATAAATGTGACTGGTTCTGCTGGTTCTGCCACCACAGCAACTACGGCTACAACAGCAAATGCCTTAAATACAAGCAACGCCTATACAGGAGCAGGATTTACCTCTTCTGCTGGATTTACGGCAACCTCTAATAATCCATTTATATATAATGCAACTACTGTATCAGCTAATGTGACAATTCCATCTAACTATAATGCGGTGGCGGCTGGTAAGATTACAATTAATACAGGTATTGTGGTAACTGTTTCAACTGGTAGTCGTTTAGTAATCGTTTAATAAAGGAAAAGACATGATTAAGCTAGATTTAGAAATTGAAGAAGTTAATTTTATTTTAGAGAGTTTGGGAGATTTACCGAGCAAATCGGGAGCCTTTCAGCTTATGGTAAAAATCAAATCTCAGGGTGAGCCACAGGTGCCAAAACCCGAGGAAGTTAAGGAGTAAGCCATGGAATGGCAACCAGTTATTAATTTTATTGGCTCTGCCATTCTTGTTGCTATCGGTTGGTGGTGTAAACAAATTTGGGATTCTGTGGACAAATTAAAAGAATCCGTAAAAAGTATTGAAATTGATTTACCTATGAATTATGTCCGTAAGGTAGATTTAGATGCAAAATTTGACAAATTAGAAACAACTTTACAGCGAATTTTAGATAAATTAGATAAAAAAGCTGATAAATGAAAGAATTTTTCAAACATTTATTAACGGGAAAAGATAATGAAACCTATGACATTGGTCGGGTTACTTGGCTTTTCGGTGTTATTACTATTATTTGTTTGGCAGGTTATCAAGTATTTCATACTGCTGTCAGTCTCCGTGAGCTTGCGGAATCTCTCGGTATAGTATCGGGAGCTGGCGGTGCATCCGTAATGATGAAAAAAGACACGGAGCCACAATAATGTTTCCACTTCCTATTAGCACCTATATTTATGCTGGTTTGATTCTAATTGCCGTTGCTGGCTTTGGCTATGGTAGTTATGAGCATAAAAACTACATTAATTACAAAAATGAAGTTGAAACGCTAGCAAAACAACAGGAAGCTAAAGTAGAATCTGAAAAACAACAGCAAGCTCTTGTAAACAAAGGAATTCAAGATGAATATGATGCGAAATTGGCTTTATTGCGCCAGTATTATGCTAACGGGGTGCGCAAATCCAGTAGCAGTTCCTTGCCCACCATTTCCTCAGCCAAATCCCTCGTTGATGCAACCTCCGCCTACGCAATTCTTGCTGGACAATGCTCAGAAACAACTCTCCAATTAATTGAGCTACAAAAGTGGATTAATGAACAAATAGGCATAAATGTTAAATAATTTTCAAACAAGTTTGGGATTGTTGTTAGGAGAAGAAGCAGGTTTTCAAGATGATCCAAGAGATAGTGGCAATCATTTACCCGATGGAAGGGCTGGTTGCACCAATTTAGGCGTCACTCAAGCCGTTTGGGAGGAATACTTAGGGCATCCTGTCAGCCGTGCCGATATGCAAGCCCTAACGCCCGAAAAGGTATCTCCTTTTTATAAAATTAAATATTGGAATCCTTCCTATTGTGATGTCCTTCCTAGTGGTCTTGATTATTGTTTATTTGATTTTGCCGTAAACCACGGAGCTGGTGGCGCAGTTAAAATTTTGCAACAGGCTATTGGTTGCGTTCCTGATGGAGTTATAGGACCACGCACACTACAAATGATTCAACAGCAAGACCCTGCCGAAGTAATTAAAAAATTTACAATGGCGAAAGAAACTTTTTATGAAGGCTTGAAGGCTTATCCTATATACGGGCATGGCTGGATAGCAAGATCAGAAAAAGTCCGCCAAGACTCCTTAAATATGGTGAAATAATGACTTTAGCCGCCTGTCCCGAAGATGAATTTATTAGGATTTGGCAGGAATTACAATCGCCTACTTTAGTAGCAAAAGCATTAGCCATTGATCCTCGTTCTGTTATGCGCCGTAGGCGGTATATTGAGCATAAAAATGGAATAGTTTTAGAAGCAAAAGGTCATACACAAAAAGCTCCAATAGATTTAAAACAACTTAAACAAAATGTAGAAGCCAAACTCCTTCAAACCCGTCATCATGCAAGACGGGGAACGGAGATGGAAAAAGGCAGGGTTGTTGTATTCTCGGATGCCCATTTTTACCCCGATGAAACCACGACTGCCTATAAAGCCCTATTGGAAACCATTAAAGAGTTTAAGCCTTCCGTAATCGTATGCAACGGCGATGCTTTTGATGGAACTACCGCCAGCAGACATCCGAGGATTTCGTGGGCTTCTGCCCCAACTATTAAAGAGGAACTGGAAGCCTGCCAATACTACCTAGAAGGCATTGAAAAGGCTAATAGAGGCGGTGAATTAATATGGACATTAGGTAACCACGATGCCCGTTTTGAAACCTTCCTATCCAACCAAATTGGACAATATGAAGGAGTGCAAGGTTTTACCCTTAAAGACCATTTTCCTTTGTGGAAACCTTGCTGGTCATATTGGATCAATACCGATACTGTAATAAAACACCGATGGAAAGGTGGCTACACCGCAGGACACAACAATACGGTGCAAGGCGGGGTTAATATTGTTACAGGTCATACCCATGTATTAGCCGTTCAGCCATTTACCGATTATTCGCCAGCTTTTTCTGAAAATGGTGGAACTCGTTATGGTGTTCAAACAGGCACATTAGCCGATCCAAATGGTGACCAATTCCTTGATTACACCGAGGACAACCCTAAAAATTGGCGTTCAGGTTTTGCCCTTTTGACATTTGATCGTGGTAGATTACTTATGCCTGAACTTGTACAAGTCTGCGGACAAGATGAGGTGGAATTTAGAGGAAAAATTCATTCCGTTTAACGCACAAAGGCATGATGGCATGAAATTGACACCCGAAATAGTCCGTAATTTGTATTCAACGCTTTATTGTTGTTATCCATTTTCTAAATGGAAAATGCCGTTGCCTGAGGAAATTGAATTTGAAATTTCTGATGACAAAGATGCGTTAGGCACATATATGCACGATACAGGTGGAGATTATGAGCATACCATTACCATTTCATCGGCTCGTTGCGGACACCTTTATACCGCTTTAACTACCTTAGCCCATGAATGTGTCCACATGAGTTTTTATCGCCTTAAAGGCTACAAATGGGCGCATCATGGTAAAGAATTTAGAAGAAGGTGCAAAATGGTAGCCACCGAGTTAGGATTTGATCCTTTAGAGCTATAAAACTGTATAAAATATTGCACAATTTATACATATAAATGCCAATGTATATAAAAAATATATATCTATTATTAACAAATTTGTTACTTTGTGGATATTAAAAAAGCTCCGTAATTTGCAACGGCATATCCAAAATACATCCAAGCCAAGCCAAAATTACCTTTCCAGCAACTTTCTCCGCATATATATGCGTAAATAAGTCCTGTCAAAATAATTAAATTACTACTCATTAATCAAACTTTCGGTCTGTACCAATAATTCTTCTTCGGTGATTTGATAGGTTTGCTCAAATTGCTTTCTACCCATTCCGTGAATACTGGTATTTGATCCTCTATGGTGGTATGGACAAAGGGGGATAACAGGGGCATTACTTCGTTTACCAGCTCGTCTAATGTGATGCAATTCTGCTGGCGTTCCCTCATTGCCTTGATGCCTACATAATGCGCATCCCAATTCAGCAACTTTTCTGTAATGTTCTTTTTCAAGTTTAGTAGCCATAAGGATTATTTACAAAATTTTGTGTAACGGCTTCCACTTCTTCTGCGGTGTCCTTAATTACACAAGAAACTTCAAAGGCTTTTTGAAATTCTTTTTTAGTCATTAATTGATGATATGTTTTTATTAAAGCGTTCAAACGCAGGAGTGGTCCTGCATAATCGTAATCAATTTCTGCCATCATTCTGTCTTCCGTTGTAAAAGTGGTCATATCATCATCTCCCGTAATAATTAACCAGCCAAAAAAAGGTATAGGTATTCTCATCGTGGATGCTCCATTAGGTTAATTACACCATGTTCAGATGCAAAAGCCATGACCTGTTCAATATAATCTGAAAATTCTTTTTTTGACAAATCTGTGGTGGTGCGTTCCACTTCTTTCAGTTTACCATTAGGTAATTCCATCATTTTTGGCACAAGGTATCTTGCTTTGAAATATTCGTGCCATATTTCTGCTCTATATCTCCTGCCCTCGTTTACCAGTTGCATTTCTATTGCACTCAGTAACTCCCAATAGAACCTGTTTTGAGATTTAGTCCTATTTGATTCCCGTATTTCCAAAATTGAGCCGTCAGGTGCGTTGTTAATCGCATCTATAGCCATTTTCCTAGTATCGGGTAAAAGACAAATGTTCATTTTTCTTGTGCCTTTTTTAGTATTGCTTTAGCAAAAATAATGTTTTGTTCGCCTGTGTCAGTTTCCATGCCACTCCAAATTTCAATTATTTCCTCATCTGTTAGTGTCTTTGCTGGATGGGTGTAGAGTGGAATAAGGTCATCTACTGGAAAAAAGCTGTTTTTGTCAAAATAATTACCTTTACCATCTGTCCATGCTACTGGTTTATTGTTCATTAATTATTCCTTACAAAATTTGCCAATTCTCCAAGTTCAATAATTGCCCAAATAACCCACCAAATCCAATGGGCTTCGCCGTGAAATAAGAAAAAAGCCACCAATAAGCCGACCATTATTTTTCTCCATCCATGTAATCAACTGCAATATCAGAAAGCATCATTACAACCGCTTGGATATGTGGTTCTGCGTTTAATTCATGCTCTTGGACATCAGTAAGAATCCACCAAGCATCTTTAATTAATCGCCTATGCCAAGTCAATCTAGCATTAAGCATATCTAATTCCAACTCCAATTTTTCTTTGGCTTGGTCTTGTTTTGTCATTTGTGTGCGTTTTTTCATAAACCTCTGCTCCTTAAAGTGGCATCTATCTTGTTAATAATTTCGAACCTTTGTAAACCTACTGTATGAAGTCCTAGCTCCGATGCTTTGGCTAACATAAGACCATCGTTATTTCGCCAATCTTGCTTTACTACTGGCGATCCTGCTTTGACTGGAGATTCCATAAGCCATTCGGCTTTAAAACCTCCCCAACCTCTTTCACAACATATCTGTAAAATTTCTGAAATAGATTTTTTAGCTTTTTCTGCTTCTCTTGTAATACCTTTAAGAGCTGTAAGCGTTACGGGTAATTTCTTAGATTTTCTTAATGTTAAAAAATCTTTCCATAAATCTTCAGAAACACCAATAGGAATAGCGACTTTAGGAGCAATAGGGTTAGTTTTTATATGATTCTTGATTAATGATTCTTGATTAATGATTAATGATTGGTTGCTCGGGCGTTGAACGGGCGTTAAGCTGGCGTTAGCTCTCTTTTCGGCTGATGCTTTACCTGCTCGGCTAGCTTGTTCTGATTTAGCTCTATATTTGGTAATCTCCAACTCACAGCGGTCGTGGATATAACCTTCGTCAGATTCTGTAAAAAATTCATGCAAAATACTTTCTGTAACTTGTTGATTTGTTATTCTTAATTTACGACTGATAAGCGGTATATCTTTTGGAATATAGCGTTCCGAATCGTAATAATAATTTATTAAACGGAGATAAACGGCTTCTTCCTCTAAGGTGAGGTGAGCGGTATTAGAAATCCACTCTTTTATCTCAAACTGGAAATAGTGCATAAAGTCCTTGTCAAAGGTAGTCGTTAAAAGGAAATGGCAGGTCGGTGACTAAGCGACTTTTCGGTAATGAACCTAGCCTTTCCAAAAATTATATTACAACGAGGAACGGAATATTACAATACTTTTATCCTAACTTCCGCTTTACCGCCTTTAACAATTTCACCTCGATTGACAATAAGCACATCAATTTGAGAATCGTCATCAAATACACCAGCTTGGCATAAAGCGTCTAGGCACGATTTAATAGAATTGTCGATGTCCCGCACTCGCTTGTCGGTTGGAAAGAGCTTGATCTCGATTTCCAAGCGTTCCTGACCTAGTTTGGGAATATTGTGAGCTATGACAGCGTTGGATACTTCGGATTTAAAGTCCACGGCTTTTTTAGTCAGGAATCGTCTATGCCCTTGAAAGCCCCAATAGCTGTTCACGCTAGGTGGATAAGGTATTGTTAAAAACATAAAAAAAAGTTTACACCTTTCTAGGAATGAATATAATACTTATAGGCACTAAAGCCTAACACGATAGGAGAAAACATGAAAGACTTTTTAATAGGCGGTTTATTTGGTGGTGCATTAGCGGTCTTTTTAATGACCATTTATATCCTGCAAACAGGAGGATTTTAAAATGGGAATGAGCAGACACGATGCGTATTATGAACCCGAAGACGATGACATTTTAATCGAGGAAATCGAAGCAAGAACCCACGATTTAATGAAAACGCCCGAATATACCCCGTGGGATTCGGGACACATAGCGGAAGCATTAAGCGAATTGGATGTAAAAACTTCCGAAGATTTACAAATATGCCTAGACCTAAGAAATTTTGAGGAAATTGGCAGAAAAATTTGGTCGATTACATACGATTACATGGAATCCTTTGCTAAAGCACAAGCAACTTCCGAAATACAAGACTAAGGACAAAATATGAAAACATTTGTTTTTGTTGAAAATGCCGAAATTACTTATCATATTCATGCAGATTCAGAAAAAAATGCTTGGGAAAAAATAAGTCAATTACAGCTTTATAACAATTTGCCCGATGCTTGTATTGATGTAAAAGAATGTTTTTTGGAAGAAATTATAGAAAAGGACAAAATATGAAAACCTTTGACGAATTACGCCTTATAAATGTGGGCGAGCATATAGAAAAGAAAAACGGTTTATCCTACCTTTCTTGGAGTTGGGCTGTAGATACATTGCTACAAAATGATCCTAAAGCCACTTGGTCATTTAATGATCCAATCAGTTACGGGGAAACCCTTATGGTGTCCTGCACAGTTTATGCGTTTGAAAAAACCATGCAAATGCACCTACCTGTTATGGATAACCGAAATCAAGCCGTAAAAAATCCCGATGCGGTAGCCGTTAATAAGGCGATGATGCGGTGTTTAGCCAAATGTATTGCTTGTTTTGGTATCGGGCTATACATATACAGCGGTGAGGATTTGCCTTCTGAAAACCTAGAGGCTGATGATATAGCTCGTATGGTGGAAGCAATAGAAAATTGCCCTACTTTAGATGAGTTAAAAGCAACCTTTGGATTGGTTTATAACCAATGCAAAAAATATCCTGATGCTTTAAAAGCCATTAATGATGCTAAAGAATTACGCAAAAAGGGATTAGAAAATGAGAATACTTAGATTATTAAATATTGATAATAAATATATTCCTTCTAATAAAACTAATGTATTGGAAACTTTTAAAAGGTTAGGTTTTGAACCTCCTAGTGAGGATCCACGATATCAAGCAAAGTGGAGAAGGTATCGTTTTTCTAATGCTATCAACGAAAGGAGCAAAGAATGAAAACGCAAAAAGAGCAAGTTTTGGTTTGGCTCAAGAAAAAAAGAAAAAAGGGGATCACTTCATGGGATGCCATTACTAACTTTCATATTACACGATTAGCCGATGTCATTTTTAAACTTAAAACGGAAGGACACGATATTTTTACCATTATCGAAAAAGCCGAAGGTAAAAAATGGGCTAGATATATCCTTTTGAAAGAAGCTAAATGACCGAACAAGGCACAATAGAATGGAAATTGGAAAGGTTAGGTCATGTAACCGCCAGCCGAGTAGCCGATGTTCTTGCCAAAATCAAATCAGGTGAAGCAAAAACCCGTGAAGATTATAGGTGGGAGCTTGTAACCCAAAGAATTACAAACGATATAGAGGAAGGCGGATATATTAATGATGCTATGCAACATGGCATTGATACCGAAGCCCAAGCCCGAATGGCTTATGAAGTTGTTACTGGTAACTTTGTAGACCAAACAGGTTTTATCCGACATCCTACTATTAAATGGGTAGGAGCAAGCCCTGATGGTTTAATTGGAACGGATGGCAATTTAGAAATTAAATGCCCGCACACCAAAACGCACCTGCAAACCTTAAAGGCACAAAAAGCACCTACTAAATATTATCCTCAAATGCAAATGCAAATGTGGGTGGCGGAGCGGGAATGGACAGATTTTGTCAGTTTTGATCCCCGACTGCCTGATGAATTCCAGTTTTTCTGTATCCGAGTTTCACGGGATGAGGAATATATTAAAAATATGGAACTGGAAGTAATGGAGTTTTTATCCGAAGTTGAGCAAGAATTAATTTCTATATACGAAAGGAAGCAAAATGGCATTAAAGTATGAAGCAAAAGCAAGAGTAGGCACATATAAAAACGCACAAGGCGAGGAAAAGCCTAACTGGGTCAAAGTAGGTGCTGTATTTGAAACCTCCAATGGTTTATCTATGAAAATGGAAGCCGTGCCTGTGGGATTTGATGGCTGGATATCATTTTTTGAACCTAAACCAAAACAATCAGGAACTGGTAATCCTGTTCCAAGTGGTGCAGGATTGGCTGGACTTCCTGATGATATTCCGTTTTAATTAATGCAGGGCGAAATTAACTATTTTTAATGCTTCACATACATTTTGGCGGTTAAAAGTAGCCCTCCAAATCTATGGGGTCGGATCAGAGTAGTCCTCTATAAAAACTAGCGACCAAGAGTCCGCTCCTTTCGTGGATTCGACCCCACCCCTATTGTTTATCACCTGCCGAAATAGGATTTCCCCCATTTTAGGCACAAGTATTATAATAAATTATCAATAGAAATATTGATATGCTCTTTAAAAATCACGAAAAGGAAATCAAAATGAGAAATTTTGGAAAAAAAGATGTATTTCATTTTTACGGATGTAATGGGTGGGAATGGAAAACATCCGAAGATTTATTTGAAGTTATAAATTGGTTTCAAAGCCAAAAACTTAACAACAAAAAAATGAAATATTCATTATGGTTAGTTCCACTTCCAAATAATGCTGAATATAAAATCAGCCAATATGCTCCGCAAGTTGAAGGAACTCAATTTATGGGTACATATTTAGGAAAGAAAAAGGTAGAAACCATTTACGCAGACAATTTAGAGGATTAGTTAAGACCCCCAAAAGGGGGTTTTTCTTTTTGTAGTTATGTTTTTAATGTTTTTCACCTTCCGAAATGGAACAGCGACAAATAAGCTACAAAAGTAGCATATTCCTTACACATATAAGGTGGAACAGATATATTAGAGTCATAGATTAACCAAACACGAAAGGAAAAAATCTATGATTATCCAAAGAATCTGCAGTTATACATACCGCTTTATCGGTAATAGCCAAGAATCCAGCGTTTTTTATTTTTATAAAAAGCCTAGCGGTAAAACTTGGTATATCAAAAAAGCTGGTGAATTAATTGACACCTGTTTTTCTAAAGCAGAAGCAATCGAAATCTGCAAAAACCTAGCAATTTAATTTCACGAAAGGAAATAAAAATGAAAAGTTTACAGCAAGAGCAAATTAATCAGTTAAGAGTTTTAATAGACCAAAAAATGGATAAGATGGAAAAAGCCATTGAAAAAAACCAACATACAGCTTTTACTTTAATTAATTTAAGCAAATTAGCGGAAATAGATGCAATCCTTCGGGATATGGCAGTTTAATTTTTAATCAATATCCCCCATTTACGGGGGACTTTTTATAATAGTTTTAGCAGTAAAACATTAACACGACACGAAAGGTAACAAAATGGCACACGAATTAACAATCAGAGAAGATGGTTTTACCGAAATGGCTTTTGTAGGTGCAACTCCTTGGCACGACCTCGGTAATAAATTAGAGGAAGGTGCGGACATGGAAACATGGAAAAAAGCCGCTGGAATGGACTGGACTATTAAACAAGCTCCTGTTTATTACGAAGTTATTGATGACAATGAGCATCACAACTTATCCACTTTTAAAGGTCAAAATATCCTTTACCGATCCGATAACAACGAAGCCTTATCAATCGTCAGCGACCGTTATAAACCCGTTCAACCCGCCGAAGTTTTAGAATTTTTTGATTCCTTAGTTAAGGAAGCGGGTTTTAAATTGCACACGGCTGGAACTTTACGGGGTGGTAAACGCCTATGGGCTTTAGCGGAAACAGGTAAATTTGGTGAAGTATGTAAAGACGATGGCGTAGGCGGATTCCTACTTTTATCCACTTCCTGCGACCGAAGCCTAGCCACTACCGCCCGATTTACCAGCATCCGAGTGGTATGTAATAACACCTTAACAATGGCTACCAATAACACCAAATCTGTTGTATCCGTGCCACATAGCACCATTTTCGACCACGATAAAGTAAAACTGGAACTTGGTAAGGTTACGGAAGCCTTCGGTAGTTTTATGGAAATGGCTAAATTCCTGCAAAAACAAGAAATGTTAAGCCTAGCCGCTGATAACTTTATTAGAAAATTGGTCGAGCCTATTTCTCAGGTTAAGCGTGAGGATTACGAATTAGGTAAGAATAAGACCTATCAAGCACTTTGGGAATTATTCGAGGGCGGTGCGAAAGGTTCTAACCTAGTAGGACATACCAAATGGGCTATGCTAAACGCCGTAACCGAGTATTACGACCACCATATCCCTAACCGTAGTAACGATACTCGCCTTAATAATGCGTGGTTCGGAAGCGGTGACCGCATTAAAAATAAAGCCTTAGAATTATTGCTAACTGCATAATAATGATGTAATATCACCTCTCATATAATACTGGGAGGTGATTTATGGCTGGAGCCGTTACAACACTTAGGGAATTATTTAGGAAAACACCTAAAGCCCTTACCCTTTCAGAAATTTCTGTATTAAGCCCTACCTTACAGCCTAATGAAATACAGATGGGCTTACTTTATTTAATACGCCAGCGTTACGCCACAAGAGAGCTAGTGGATAACCCTAAGCCAATCGGCAGAGAAAAGGTTTGGCGATATACCTATTTTGATAAAAAACAGCCTAAGGAGGCGTTATGAAACATCAATTAGAGCAGGTTGATATTCGCACATTAATTCCTTATGTAAATAATTCCCGCACCCATTCCGATGAACAGGTAACGCAAATTGCTTCCTCAATTAAAACTTTTGGCTTTAATAATCCTATTCTTGTGGATGATACTTACGGCGTTATCGCAGGGCATGGCAGGCTTTTAGCCGCACAAAAACTAGGACTAGACACCGTTCCAGTATTAGTTTTAGGACACCTTTCCGAAGCCCAAAAGAAAGCCTACATTCTTGCAGATAATCGAATCGCTTTAAACTCCGCATGGGATGTGGAACTTCTTAAATTAGAGCTAGAGGACTTAAAAAATGATTTTGATTTCCAAATTATGGGCTTTAATAAACAGGAACTTGATACATTATTCGGTGATTTCGAACCTGAGCCGATTGAAGAAATTGATGAAATAAACGAATCTGTAAATTTCATCATTAAATGCGAAAACATAGCCCAAAAGGAAATTATTAAAAGCAAATTAGGGATTACCAGCGAAAAAATTACCTTTGACACCTTTATGGCTATCCTAGATGCTTAATATTCTTATTATTGAAACAGTCCCAAGAGCCAAAAACCCGATTGATGCCCATGTAAGGAACGCTTTAGCAATTCAAAAGGAATTAACAAATCTAGGGCACAATGTTGATACATTGTTTATACAGGAATCAAGTAAACGATTTCAAAAAAAATATGATGCCATTTTGGTGTCTTATGCCACCCAGTATCCTTTTATAGATAATATTGATGCAATAGAAGCCGCAAATGAGAATACGCCGTGGGGTTGGATTACCAATGAATATAATTTACGCCCTAACGCCTTTGCCTATACCATTTTTAAACGCCGTAGGTCTTTTTTACTATGTAACTATGAACTCGGTGCTGTTAAATTTGCTTGCTTTGACAAGGAATACTCGGTAAACCTTAACCCACTCCTATTTCAGGAAATGCCGAAGGCTAAAAAAAGCCTAGATTTTATTTATTACGGCACATATAGACCTGACAGAGAGGCTTATTTCAAGAAATACTTTAAAGAAAAGGTATATTTATCTACCAGCACCAAAAACCATAAAAAATTCCTGCATATTGGTTGTACCAGCAGACCTATTAAAAAATTTGGTTGGGATTCACCTGCATTATTAAATTTTAGGTATTCCATTTATATTGAGGATGAATTTACCCATAACCATTTTAATAACCTTGCCAATAGGTTTTATGAATCCTTAGCGTGCCGATGTGTCCTTTTATTTGACAAATCGTGCGTTCCTACTTTACAAAAGGCAGGAATTGTAAACTATGAGCCTTTTATTATAAATTCGGCTGATGACTTAGACCAATTTGGAGAGCATAATTATGCGGAACTCCTTGAAATTCAATCGGTATGGCGGACTGCCGTTATTACCGAAAGAGGAAAAATTATTAGACAAATTGAGGAAGTGTTAATAGCCGAATGTGCCCCGAATGCCTAAAAGCCATAAATGATAAATATCATGGTATATACCAGTTAAAATGTGCAGGGTGTAGGCATAGGCTATTAATGAATGAAACCTGTAAAATTAGCCGTAAGGAAATGGCTGAATCCTTAAAAAAATATGGTGATGTAGCCGATTGGCAGATTAAACCAAACTGCGGTTGCGAATTTCAATGTAAACGGTATGAAGCAATAAGGAATAGAAATGCCAATAGCTAAGAAAAACGATGGATGGTATTGGGGATCAAAAGGACCATTCCCGACTAAAGCAAAAGCATTACAGGTAGCGCAAGCCGCACACGCAAGTGGATTTAAAGAGGAAAAGCGAGAAAAAAACCTTTGCGTTGCTCTTGATTACCATAATACCTATTCGGCTGATCCTAAGTTTTGGGATACCTTTATTTATATGTGCTGGATGCGTAAGTGGGATGTATATTGCGTAACCCACCACACAGGTGAAAAGCAAAATGAACAGCTTATGGATAGCATAGGTAAAGTGTTGGATAAAGACCACATTATTTTCACTATGGGTAAAGCCAAACTGGATTATGTAAAAAGTATCGGGCTGAATATAGATATTTGGATAGATAACAACCCAATACATATCATAGAAGACCCTGCACCTTAATGCCAACCCTTCCTTCCAATACCCTATGCGGTGAATTAGGCTGTAAGAATGATAGGAGTAAAGGTAATAGGTTCTGTATAGCCCACGGCGGGTTCGATTCGTTCAAATCAGATAAGCGTAGGGAATCCAATAAAGCGTATGGCACCCGTATATGGCAGAAGATACGCACACGCCAGTTGTCACTCCAACCCCTTTGCCAGTCTTGCCTATCCGAAAATCGTGTCTGTCTTGCTAAGGACATTGATCATGTGTTCGCTTGGAATCAAATAGGAGACCACGCCTTTACCCGTAACCTATTCCAATCCCTATGCCAAGCCTGCCATAGCCATAAAACCCAATTAGAACAGAAAGGCGTATATAGGCACTTCACCACGCCTATCACCGATTACTGTAGAGCCGACTACTCTAGGTTATTTACAAGCTAATAGGCTTCTTCCTCCTGCGTATCCGAAACGGCTCCGCTATTCTCTTTGAAACTTAAAAAGGAAACGATTACCTCCAGAGCAGGTGCGCATAGAAATTTCTACGATGTAATTTGACTTGTGGGGGGTCAAGACTGTAATATTCCACAAATGAACAAAAAACCACCAGAGCTTCACATAATTGATGGAACAAAACCAAGAACAACAACGCCAGTGGATTTGCCACAGGCAATCAAAAAACGCATCCCGCAAGCGGAGTGGCTCAACAATTATGAGGAATGGAATAAGGAAACATTCATCTCGGAGACCGCTGAGTTCCTTCACTCCGTTTACGGTATCGGAAGCGAACAAGATAAACACACTCTTGCGATGCTGGCTAATGAAATTGATACCTACATTGAATGTTGCAAAGGGATTAAAAAGGGGGGAATTGTTATACGCTTTAACAATGGTGCTAATCTTGGTAGTAATCCGTTCCTTATTGAAAGGGGTAAAGCCCTCAAGAATTGCATCCAATTAATGAATGAATTAGGATTAACCCCTAGAGGCAGACTTAATTCGGGTAAACCCGAGGATAATTCCGCCGTAGCAAAGTTCCTTAGAGGACCAATGGCACAATGAAATTAAAAAGGTCTAAAAAGGAGCAACAGGCTCAAGATGAATATCTCCGCAAGGTGTTCAAAGAAATAAAGGAGCAACAGGAACTGGTTGCTGTAATACTTCCTAGAGGAACATGGGAAGAAATAGCCTATTCAATCAAATTAGCCTTAAAAGTCAAATGAAATGGGAAGATGGCGTTACCTACGCCCACTCCGTAATTAAGGGCGATATAAATGTTTGCAGGGATGTCCGCCTAGCCTGTCAGCGTTTTATAAACCAATTGGAAAACAAGGAATGGGAATGGGTATATGACAGCCGATTCCCTCAGCATGTGCTGGATTTTGCGGAGACTTTAAAACACACCAAAGGTCCTGATGCTGGAAAACCCATTATTCTTGAGCCATTCCAAATTCTCCTTATAAACGCCATATACGGCTTTAGAAGCAAAAAAGACCAAGAAAAACGCATGGTTTCCGATGTGATACTGTTTATTCCACGGAAGGCAGGAAAATCCACATTAACGGCTGTAATAGCACTTTATGAACTCCTATGCGGAGAGGCTGGCGCAGAGGTATTTACCCTAGCAACCAACCGAGAGCAGGCTACCATTGTGTTTGATGCCGCTAAAGGCTTCATAGAAAATATGCCATCCGCCCTCACCTCGTTGTTTATTGTTAATAAATATGAAATAAAAAAGGTAGGCGATACCCAATCCATGTTTAAAGCCTTATCTAGGGATACCAAAAAGACTGGAGACGGAAAGAATCCTTCTTGCGTAATTATTGATGAAGCCGCTCAAATTCTAGACAGAAACTCCATCGAGGTTCTTCATTCAGGTATGGTGGCACGGAAAAATCCTTTGCGAATCTATATTACAACTGCCAGCTTTACTAAAGAAACCAAGTTTTATGAAGATTACTCCTTATTTCAGTCCATGCTTTACGGAGAGGCTGAGGATAATCCTAAGTGGTTTGGCTTGCTATACGGACTTGATCCACAGGATGAATGGAAAGACCCTATAATTTGGGCTAAGGCTAATCCAATGCACGGTATAAGCGTGTTCTCCGAGGCGATAGCTCAAAGAGCCGAGGAGGCAAAGAATAAACCAGCCGCACTTAATGAGTTCCTATGTAAGACACTTAATATATTTGTAAGTGCTAACTCCGCTTGGATAGATCGCAAATACTGGGATGATAGTAAATTTATTGTAGCAGATGAAAGAACCCCCGAAGCCGTATTTATAGGATTTGACTTAGCCGCTACCCGAGATTTAAATGCGGTATGCACCTTAAAACGATATGGAGAGCTAGACTATGAAGCAGAATTTCAATTCTTCCTACCTGAAGCTGGTTTGGAGCTTATCCCCAAACACTACGCAGATATATTCCGCATGGCAGTTAATACTGGAATCCTAAAACTTACCGAAGGTAATGTAATGGATGATCGGGAGATCAGCGACTTCATTAAACACCAATGCGAAAAGTATGATGTAAAAGAGGTTGGATATGATGCTTATAATGCCGCTTCCCTTGTGGCTAGATTGCATGATGTTGGAATTCCTGTAAAAAAGGTTGGTCAAGGTATGGCTGTGCTTAATAATCCTTCCAAATATGTAGAGAAATTGATCCTAAATCACCAAATACGCCATAATGGTAACCCATTCCTCGGCTGGCAATTAGGTAACTGTGAAGTGTATGAGGATGTAAACGGCAATATTAAAATCAGGAAAAACGAAGCAGACAAGGCGGCAAAGGTTGATGGTATTATTGCTATGATTATTGCGGCGCATTGTAGCTTGGATAATCCTTATGTATCAAATAGTTTTGGTTTGAGGATTTTCTGATATAAAATGGCGGGAAAACGAGGAAAAAAATGGGAATCCTAGACATTTTCAGCAGGAAAAATAAGGTTGTCAAAGAGAACAATACGCTTTTTGGACAAACCCAATTAGGTAACCAAATTGTCCGTCAAGCTCAAGACGGCAAAGGTGGAGCTAATTTCCAACTCCTTTATGTAACCACAAGCTCAACGACCAACGCTGGTCGTATTGTGGATATGTCGGTGCTTACCCGAAACAGCACCATTATGTCTTGCGTAGGCGTTATTGCTAGAGCCCTTTCTCAATGTTCAATTTATATTGCATACAGAGAAGATATTGGCACTTTTGTAGATGCCCTTCAATCAGATAAAGCTGGTAGCCGTGATAAAGCCAAAGCAAAGCAAGTATTAACTCTCCTGCAAGAGCCTAACAACTTCCAGTCCCAGTATGAGTTTTGGTATCAATGGGTAATGTGGTATCTCCTATCGGGTGAAGTATTTACCTTGTTATATCGTAAAGACCAAAAAGACCCAAATCAAACCCCAATAGAGTTATATAACCTAGATTCGACTTTAATTACAACTCAGTTAAATCCTGCCCGTTATCCTACTTATCGCCTATCTACACCTTCTTATGGCTTTAATCGTGATGAGCCACTAGATGCGCACCAAGTAATTCATATTTCAGAAGCCGCTTGGCAGGGCTCCGCAGGTTTCAATAAAGGTATTTTGGCAACAGAATTAGTGGCTTTAGATCAGGATATTGACCTATATGCTAACTATGTAATGCAAAACGGAGCAAAACCTAGCGGTATGTTTGTTACCGATCAAGTTATTCCTGACGCCAAATACAAAGAAATTGCCGCACGGCTGAAAGAGGCTTGGTCTTCCATGACAGGTTCAAAGCCCACAGATTTGAGTAAGCCTGGGCAATCCATTATGTTAGATAACGGCATGAAATATGAGCCGTTGAAAATGCTAACTCTCCAAGATGCCGATTGCGCCCGCTTGAAAGAGCAAACTACCAAGCGTATATGTGCCTTATTTGGCGTGCCACCGCAAATGCTTGGCTTGGATGTAGGTAAATTTAATAATACTCAGACTTTATTGGATGAGTTTTATAAAACCACCATGTATCCAATGATTATTGCTATTGAGCAAAAGTTTAAAATGGGATTATTAAAAGGCTATCCAAACCTTTGTATTCGTTTTGATACTAAAGACTTCCTAAAAGGAGCCGCTTTAGATCAAATGAATTTTGTAAACGCTGGTGTGGCTGGTGGAATTATGACCCCAAATGAAGCCCGTGAATATATGAATATGCCTAAAATGGATGGAGCTGATGAGCTTTTATCTGTAAATGCTCAAGCTATTTCCTCTGATAATGTGCCAGTAGGACAAAAAACTGCTAAAGTTCAAGCATTACCCGGAAGTTCCCCACAGGATACGGGTGGCGGAGGCGGTAATCAGAAAAGTAAAATGAACATTGGGAAGAAATAATGGACACAATTAACAAAATAATTGGCGTTTTAGGTTATCAGTTAGTAAAAAATAATGTTAAACTGCCAACAAAGACAAAATCCCGTAATACAATAACTGACAATAATCAATCTATCAGAAATGGGATTATCAATGAATCAGAACCTGAATTTCCTGTGCGAAGCAAAGCTAAGCCTAAACCAATCCTCAAAAAACGGAGCACCAAGCGGGAAAATTGAAGCCCGTGTTACCTCTTGGGGTGCTAGAGAAGGCGCAGACGGGAGAAAATTCAATTATCAGCCCGAAGGATTTATGGAATGGGCAAATTCCTTTACCGAAGCTGGTAAACCTTTGCCAATGTTCCTAAACCATAACGATATGGGTATGCCTATTGGTCAATGGAATGAATTTACTTTTGACAAAACAGGTTTAGTTGCTAGTGGTGAATTATTTATGAATACCACCGCAGGCTCAGATATTTACGAAGTTTTAAAATCATCACCTAACTTGTTTGGTGGTGTATCAGTAGGCGCATACGCAGAAGAAGCCCGTTTTGTTAATGAAGCTGGCGATGAAGTGGATGATGACGATACAGATGAAGCCTATTTCCAAATTACTAAAGGTGGCTTGCGTGAAGTATCTGTTGTAATGTTCCCAAACAATCCAGCCGCCGAAATTCAGAAATTAGAGTGTTTTGATGCCGAAGGGCATTTGAATCCTCGCATAGTTGAGGAAGCCTTGCGTGAGGCAGGTCTTTCCAAGAAGGGTGCGACCACCGCATCTTCCGTCTTTAAAAAGATTCTTGAATTGCGTGATGCAAACAAGGAAATTGTTAAAGAAACCCCACAACCAAGTGAATTGGAAGCGGTGGTAAATGAAGCTGATACTATTCTCAAAGCGTTAGAGCATAGAGAATTGGTAAAAGCATTAACTAAACGCATCAAATAAGGAAAAATCATGATTGAACAGATCAACGAAAAACTTGATGCAATCGAAACACAAACGGTTGCTAAAGTAGAAGAAGTTAAGGCTGAGGCAGTTGCCGCAGTTGAAGCCGCTAAGACAGAAATGACTGAAAAGTTTGTTGCCTTAGAAGCAAAAGTATCCGCTATTCAAGCTCCTGAAATTGCTCGCAGTCCTGCTAAAACAATCAAGCAAGATGTAAACCGCAAGGTTAAAGAGCAGTTGGCAAAGATGGTTAAAAAAGGTTCAATGAACAAAGAATTTGAAATGTTTGCTGATGAATCTGAATATTCTGCCTATTTGAAGGAAGATGGTTCACAAATTGGTAATCCTGCTGGTTACGGCGGTGGTTACAATGTGGGTGGTCGTACCGCTTATGATCCTGTATTCCACAAGTTGCGTTTAATGAACCCATTGCGTGGTGTTAGCCGTAATGTAACCACAGATGGTTCTGTATACCAATTCCGTGCCAAAACAGGTAATGCTGGTGCTCAATGGGGTTATGCAATCCAAAACAACGGTGCACCAACAACTGAAAACACCAATATTTGGCAAGTTGTAATGCAAGATTTGAATGTCCAGTTCCCAATTCGTACCGCCGCTTTAGACGATATTGATGGTTTGGAGTCCAATGTAGTTGATGATATGTTGCTCGAATTTAGCCAGCAAGAAGGTTTGGCTATGATTCAGAACAACGATCAAGGCTCTACTTCCCTGCCATACGGCGGTTCTAATGGTATCCGTGGCTTGAACCAATACGGCGGAGCTAATGCTTCCTACACAGGTGGCACAATCTCTACTGCCGCTTTCGGTTCTTCAGGCACAGCATCAACAAACGGCTTGCATAGCATTGCTACCTACGACCAAATCACCACCAATGGTGATACCGCAGGTGCAAACAATGTAACCTTTGATGACATCATTAACTTCCTACATTTCTTGCCACAGGAATACTGGACACCAACAGCAAAAATCGTTGTGTCTCCTTTCTTCTTGGCACAGATTCGTGGCTTGAAGGATACAAACGGCACGCCAATTTTTGATCGTATGACACCATTGATTACCGAAGGTATCGTAGGTCAAATTGCTGGCTTTGATGTAGTAGTCAATAAGTATCTTGACCAACCATATCAAACAACTGGCAACACAGCTACCAGCTTGTATCCAATGTATTTTGGTGATTTCCCACGATTCCACACAATCGTTGATCGCTTGAATATGGTTCTCCGTCGCTATGACCAAACATTACCCGGCTTCATCACCTTTTTCGGTGAAAAGCGTTTGGCAACCAGCGTTGTTGATCCATTCTCAGCAATCCGTTACCGTTCTACTGCAACAGCAGGCGTTTAATAAGGCAGGGGGGAGCAATCCCCCCGCTTTTACTATTTAATTTGGAATAAAAATGGCTAATCTAATTCTTGAAGCAGTCCAAACCGCCCTTAAAGAGGGACAGGCAACAGTAAACTTAAAAGAGGCATCACAACTTACTGGATCGGGTTCAGGAGTTGGTGGTCGCACAATTTATGACGATGCTTTTGCAAGTTTGCGTCAAAACAACCCAATTCGTAATGCTGGTGCAAGAGTTATCACCACCATTGGCTCAGATGAAGCCTTTGTAGTTAAAACAGGTGATGTCACCAACATTCAAAACGGCTCTTATAACCCATGGGGATATCCAATTAACAGTAATAATTCTGTTAATGGTATTGCTACTTCCTATTGGCAGTTACCAGTCCGTGCAATTAATGCGGTAGTTCCAATTCGTACCGCTGTTATGGATGATATTAATAACATCAACGAAGCTATTGTTGGCGACATTATGTTGGAATTTGCACAACAAGAAGCCCTTTCCATGATGTTTAACAACGACCAAGCTGGTTCTACCACAGTTCAAACTGGTGCTACCTTAGGCTTGCGTGGTTTAAATTCTTATACAGGCTCGACTTCTGCCGCCGCTTTTGGTTCCAATGGTCCTGCGATGACCAATGGCTTGCATACTGTGCTAGAAGTTACCCAAACAAGTCCTTCCGCCATTTCTTATAACGATATTGGCAACCTAGCTTCTGCTTTACCTCCACAATACTGGACTGATCCTAGCACCGCTTGGATGATGCACCCTTCCACAATCAAACAAATCCGTGAATTGACTGGATCAGGTTCAGGCTTGCCAGTATTCCTAGAGGTTGGTGATATGGATGGCGGTGCGGTAACTCGCATTTTTGGATTCCCAGTTATTGCCAACCCTTACATGGATGTGGCTGGATCAGGAAAGCACCCAGTTTACCTTTGCGCATGGGATCGTTTTGTTACCATCGCTGACAATGAATTAATGAATATTTCCGTGTTTGAACAAACATTACCCGGATTTATGACATTATTCTGTGAAAAACGGGTTGTCTCCACCATTCGGGATGTGTTTGCAGGCGTTAGATTGGTAGGCTAATATGCCATTAGATAGTCTTACAAATGGTCCTTTTTTAGGGACTACTCGTAATCCTTATAGTTATGACAAGATTGAGCAGGTAAGCCGTGATATGCAAACGGCTTGGCTATCTCTTGATGAGATAACTCAGCAATTAAACTTGTTTGAGGATCAAAGCCAAGATTCATATCTGCAAGGACTTGAATTGGCGACCCGTATGGCGATTGAGGACTATCTTGGTATGTCCATATTCCCAACCACATACAAGGTCTATTACGGCACTTTTAACGGCATGACAGGCACACAAATGAGCCTTGATTTGCCCGAAGTGAGCCAAGATTTTCAAGGTCAAAAAGGTGTGGTAATTAATGAGGTGGCTTATTACTCAGGAGCCACTCCCCCTGTTTATACAGTTATTGCACCTGCAAATTATTATTATGATCCTACGGGTAACAAGGTAATCGTATCGGGTATCCCTGATTCCGCCAGTCAGATTATGACCAGCCCTATTGTTTGCACATATACCTGTAACGCTAATCCTATTGCTCAATATCCAGTAATTAAACAAGCTGGTCTCCTTTTATTAACCCACTTGTATAACAACCGCTCCAATTCGTTTAACGGCAAATTGGCTAATATTCCATACGGGGTGGATCAACTTTTACGCCCATACAAACCATTGGTGATGTAAATGGCTATTGCACGGTATGAGCAGGTTGATGTTAATAATGTAACCAATTCTGTTGATGATTTAGGTCAATACACCACCACTTTGTCCAAATGGTTTACCACACGGGCAAGGGTGCAGGATGTCCATAATGGGCTACAAATCAACAAGGACACCCGTGTATATACCGATTTAGTCAAATTAACCATGAATTACACGCCGTGGACAAGACAAATGGTTGATAATCAGCAGTTATATAGTATTACATACCGAGCTAAAGATTGGCGTATTACAGATTGCTTTGAAAGCAACGATAAAATGAATATTACATTCCTTTGCTATCGTAATGATCCTGTGGTGCCAGTATGAGTCAAAACAACATTGTCGATTATGCAAAGGCTATTCAATATCAGCTTAAAAGCATAGTAAACCCAGTTCCTGTTTACGCTAATTTCAACAGAAATTTTGCATCAGAGCCTAAATTCGTGGTGTGGAATTTGAGAAATGTCCACCAGCCAGTTTATACAGGTGTAAATCAAAATAATAAGGGTATTGATCGCCCTATATTTCAAATTAGTATTTTTTGCCAAAATATGAATGATGCTTTTAGTATTGGCAATTCCATAATACAATCTTTGCATGGATATAATGGTCAATTTGGCGGTTCAAGTGGCTTTTATATCTCAAAGGCTGATGTAGTAATGCTTTACAATACATACGATAATACTGTAGGATTGCAACAGATAGTGATGGATTGCACCTTAGACATTCCAACATAAAATAGCATTTATTAATTATTTTCTAAAGGAATTAAAATGGCACTTCCAAATCAAATTCTCCCAGGCTTTTCGGCATCGTTATGGTGTCAAACTGGCGCAACTCCAACAGCTTTAACGCTAACCCAATTATCTACTTGGACAGGTCAAGTAGCATCTATTGTTGGAACATCGGCAAACGGAACTGGATCAGGCGGTCAGCAATTAAATGTTGAAGCTATTCCTGCCTTTGGTCAAGATGACGCATCTGCAAACTTCATGGTTGCTGGTAGTCGTCAAAGTGATGTAATTCCTACTCAAAGTAAGCCAACCTCAATGACCATCGTTGCTCCTTGGAATCCAAGCGATGCTGGTTTATTGTTAATTCGTGCTGATGCTTATAGTGGAATTATTGACCGCACTTTTGTTGTTGCCGCTGTATCGGGATCAAATACTGTTGCTTATGCTTTTAATGGTCGTGTAAGTGAATTTAAAATTGATGCGGCACCCGGCAAAGAAGCAACTTGCACCTTTACAGTTCACCCTCGTGGTAATCAATACGGTTGGTCAAACAATACTTAATATTATGAAAATCAAATTTGCTAATGGTAATACCTATGAAGCGGTTGATGTTGATGAGGCTATCGCCAAATGTCTAGCCGATGGAAATGACCCATTTAATCCTGCGATTTTAACTGAAGAACAAGATAAGATTGAACCAACAGATGAACATAGAGAATAGTTCAGATTTATTAAGTTATTTATTAAGCCAAGCCAATTCAGGAGTTAAGAATTGGTTTGGTTTTGCTCAACAGCGCATTACAGGTATTTATTTGGCACATGAAATGGCTAAATATCATGCCGATAAATTTACCCCTGATGAAATATCTGATTATGTAATTAAATTAAATAATTCCATATATCAAAAATTAATCAAGGGTGATGGAAATGGCTGATTCTGTAACCTTCAAATTTGAGGGTTTTCAAGAATTTACCGCAATGGTAAATGAAATCAGAGAAGATTTTGGCGAAAAAGACGCCAAAAATATTATGAATAAAGCTATGAGATTGGCTATGGAGCCAGTTTTAAGCCTTGCTCGTAATCTTGTGCCAGTAGATTCAGGAGCTTTACAAGATTCCCTTAGGATAGAAGCTAGAAAGCCTACAAGCAAAGATAAACATTCACGATATGTCAATGCCACCGATGTAGTAATTGCAACGGTAACGACGGCTCCTGCAAGTGCTATGAAGAAAAAGGGATTTAACGATTTTAAGCCCGACTTCCGTGCTTTAGCTATGGAATTTGGCACAGCAAAAATACCGGGCGGTAAGCCATTTCTCCGACCAGCTTTAGAAGGTCAAAGTCAAGCGGCAACCAATGTTTTAACCGATTCCCTTAGGACAGTTTTAGAAAGATACAAATCAAAATACAACAAGTGAGGATTTATGAATACATTTGCTAGTGCATTAGGTAAAAAGTTTTTAGAGGACAAAGATGCAGTCCGCACCCGTTCATTTGAGCTAGGTGGACATACTTTTAAAGTCAAAGTGCCACTTACGGCTGAATATGAGGCTATCCTAGCTCGAATCGCCGTTACAGATGAAGCTACCATTGAAAAATACTTTCAAGAGCTTGCAAAGCCCTTTATGGAACGCCGTGAGGAGTTTGAAAAGGAACAGGATATTGAATATACGGAAAACGATATTCTGTTAAAAGGAACATCCATGCGGGAAACCGCCAAAAACAAAGCCATTACAGAAAATCGTATTTTGGAGTTTTTCAAGTTAATTGTCCCCGAGGAAAAGGACTTTGACATGACAACTATTACATACGATATGGTGGAAGAATTATTCCCATTTCCAATTCAGATTCAAATAATGGGTGAAATTGGTAATGTTATTTCTCCTTCTTATAAGGAAATTAAGGGAAAGTAATTCGGTCAGCCCGTAGGCAGGTTAAGGCTTATATAACGGCACATGGAGCTGACCCTGATGCAATCTCGGAGGAAGTATTTAATGATATTTGCGTTTTATATCATGAAGGATTAATTGGTAATCAAGGAATATTAGAAACTCTAGGTAATTTGACCGCAGGTGTTTATAATTACATGCGGAAAGAGGGATCTAAACCTTACTCATTAAAAGATATTATTCCAAAGGCGTATGATTATATTTATCCGCCATTATCGGAAGAAGATAAGAAGGAGCAAGCTAGCCAACAATTATTAGCGTTTGTATTACAAGCACCTAATGTGCCAAAGAGATTAACGGAGAAAAAAGTAGATGAGTAACAATCTAGCTCGACTTGGCGTGGTGATGGGGCTTGACACCACCGAGTTCCAACAAAATCTTGCTTCCGCTAATAAGATGATGGAAAACTTCAAGGATAAACTCCTTGAATTAGGCACTATTGCAGGATTTGGCGAATTAATTAGTAAATCAATGGAGTTTGCCGATTCCATTGTTAAAACCGCAAAAGCTAATGATGTAACCACGGCTTCCGTTTTGGAATTATCCAAAGCATTAGAAGAAAACGGCGGTAGTGCCGAAGAAACTGGAAGAATATACTCAGGTTTTAACCAAAAGGTTGAAACTGCCGCTTTAGGTAGTGCTAAGGCACAAGAATCGTTTGCTCGTTTAGGGATAACGCTTCAAGATATAGCCCATTTATCAGCTCAGGACTTGTTTGAAAAAACCATTACTGGCTTGGCAAAAATTAATGATTCCGTAACTCGTAACGGTATTGCTTTTCAAGTTTTAGGAAAAGGTATTCGTGGAGTTGATATTGTTGGTCTTGCTCAGACATTAGAAGAATCAAGAGGCAAGTTTGACCAATACGCAGAATCCGTTAATAAGGCGCACGAATTGCACCTACGATTGGAAGCTAGTGGTCGAATGGTAACCTTAGCGTTTACGCAAGCCTTTATACCAACCTTAGATGCCCTATCTAAAGCGTTTAACGACACCGCCAAAGAATCAGGCGGATTTGTAGGTTTTATTACCGATGTAATTAATGTTTTAGGCGTATTGTTCCGCTATACGACCACAGTTGTTGTGGCATTGGTAGATACCCTTAAATTGGCAGGAGTGGAGCTTAAAAATGTCCTAACGGGCAATTTTGGAGCTATTGTTGATACCTATAAATCCTACGATGACAAAATCAAGGCGATGGTGGAAGCCGATGCTAAATTTTCGGAAGATTTACTAAATCCAAAAAAAGGAGCAAAAACTTCTGCTGAAAATGATCCTGAAGCGCAAAGAGAAATTATTAATGCTAATGCTAAAAAACTAGGTTTAGCTCAGAATTTAACCGCAGAATACAAAAAACACGCCGATTTGACTCTCCAAGAGGCGTTACAAGCCCGTGACCTCCTTACATTAACTAAGGATCAGCAATCTGTCCAAGTGGCTATAAATAAGGTTATTAATGAAAACCAAAAAGCTATTGATGCCATTGATAAACAAATTGCCGCCGCAAAAGGAACACAAGGCGGTGGAGCATTAATTGCCGAATACGAAAAACAAAAAGCCGCTATTTTAAGTTTGCGTGATACCTATATTCAAGCAACTAAAGAGGAAGTCCAAGCAACCATTGATTTTCAACGCACCTTTGAATTTGGTTGGGAAAAAGCATTTAACCAGTTTAAAGAAGATGCAGGAAATAACGCCAAAATTGCACAGGATATGTTTAGCTCTGTGCTAGGTAGCATGAATAGTGCCATTGACACCTTTGTAACCACAGGAAAACTGAGCTTTTCCGATTTAGCGGCAAGTATTCTGCAAGACCTAGAAAAAATTATCCTAAAAGCCTTATTAATGAAGGCAATTACTGGTATGAGTGGAATGATGGGAACAGGAACATCATCCATATTTAGTATTACTGGTTTTGCATCAGGCGGTGATCCACCCGTAGGAACTCCATCTATCGTAGGCGAAAATGGTCCTGAATTATTTATCCCTAAATCGGCAGGTACAATTATCCCAAATCATCAATTAAGTAGT